>Ga0334886_1001254_pt1 | contig 30747 bp, 21 predicted proteins | sample GraSluR1_MG_9_FD_207232 | JGI IMG/M metagenome (GOLD analysis project Ga0334886, IMG submission 207232) | Sludge microbial communities from methane-producing bioreactor in Wageningen University, Netherlands - Granular Sludge_27_06-R1 | ecosystem: Engineered > Bioreactor > Anaerobic >... | reverse complement strand
GTTATACACGTCCTCGTCCGCCATGCCCGCATAGCGCGGCATGATGAACAGATTGCCGCCGCCCGGACGCTTGCCGTAGCGGATGGCGTCGGCTAGTTCGTGGTCGCTGAGGCCGGCGATGCCGGTCGCCGGGTCCGGGGTCAAGTTGCGCGAATGAACCACGCCGAAATCGCCCTCGAACTTGTTGCCGCCGGCCAGTGCGCCCAAATCGCCGTTGAAGTGGCAGCCGCAGCCGACCACGGCGGCCAGCACCAACTCGCCCGCGGCCGGGTCGCCCTGCATGGCGCCGGCAGGCTCTTCGGCGGGCATCTCGGTGGCGGCAGGTTCCTCGGCGGGCATCTCGGTGGCGGCAGGCTCTTCGGCGGGCATCTCGGTGGCGGCAGGTTCCTCGGCGGGCATTTCCGTCGCTTCCGGTTCCTCGGCGGGCATCTCGGTGGCTTCCGGTTCCTCGGCGGGCATTTCGGTAGCCGCAGGTTCTTCTGCAGGCGCTTCTGTCGCCATAGGCGCCTCTGCGGGCGACGGGCCGGGGCTGCACGCAGCCAGCGCCAGCAACCCCGCGGCCAGAACCGCCAACCACATCATCGGTCGCGCCATATGCGACCAACCGCGAACTCTCCGTGTGGACCGCATCTCTTCCTCCCTATCGGTTTGACTGCACGTGGAGTTTGCGCCCTATGCTCGGTGAGGCGCGATGCAGGCGCTACAGAAAACATAGCACAAGGTAGCGGGTACGTTCGCAGCGCTATGTAAGCGCACTCACAAAGTCGGCAACATGCCTGCCGGCTAGCGCGCAGGCGTAGGGCTCGTTCGCCCCCATTATGCCTATCATGAGTCCCATCCTCTACCTGCTGCACGCAAGGATGCCATTTTTTGTTGTCGAATGCCGCACATGACCGTATCCAAAGTTGCGCCCTCTGCGTCTATTATGTTGACAGGTGCAATTTTGTGTGCATTTTAATCTTTGGCAACACCGTGCATCGAGTACGCACGCGCTTGATTCGGTAAGGAGACGCCTTCTCATGGCAGAACGTCACAGTTTCTTGTACAAGACCATGCGGCTCTTGGCCTATGGCGTGACCGTCGCAATAGTCGCCGCGCTCTTTGTGATTGGCATCGCCGCCGTACAAACGCAGTTAACAGCAGGCGATTATGCGGCGCCGCTCACCCTGTCCATCCTCGGCTCCGAGCCTAACGACAGCGCCCAGATCATTCCGGACCAATACATCGTTGTCTTCAACGAGGCCCATCTGCCGCGCACGCCCGAAGGCGAGGAGTTGTCCGCCGAACTGATGGCGAATGCCGTCATTCACCGCTTCGGCGGCGAAGTCCACTATACCTATCAAAATGCGCTGCAAGGCTTTTCCGCCACGCTTTCGCCGATCGCGCTGGACGCACTGGAAAGAGACCCGCGCATCGCCTTCATCGAGCCTGACCGGGTCGTGCGCATCTTCGACGAGCAATCGCCCGTCGTTTGGGGCCTAGACCGCGTGGACCAGCGCGATTTGCCGCTGGACAACACCTATGCCTACAGCGCCACCGGCGCCGGCGTCCACGCCTATATTGTCGATACCGGCATCCGCTCCACCCACGAAGAATTTACGGGGCGCATCGGCGAAGGCATATCCCTGATCGAAGACGACAAGGGCACGGAAGATTGCAATGGTCACGGCACCCATGTGGCGGGCACGGTCGGCGGCACGACCTACGGCCTGGCCAAGGACGTGACGCTGCACCCGGTACGCGTGCTCAACTGCCAGGGCTCCGGATCGTATGCGGGCGTCATCGCCGGCGTCGATTGGATCGCGGCCAACTACGAAGGTCCAGCCGTTGCCAACTTGAGCCTGGGCGGCAACGTCTCGGCTGCGCTCGATACGGCCGTGCGCAACGCCATCCAGGCTGGCGTGACCTTTGTCATCGCCGCGGGCAACGCCAACGCCGACGCCTGCAATACGTCCCCGTCCCGCGTGGGCGAGGCCATTACAGTCGGCGCCACCACCATGCAGGACAAACGCGCGGGCTTTTCGAACAAGGGCGCCTGCGTCGACATCTTCGCCCCTGGCGCGGAAATCACCTCCGCCGGCCACAAGACGGATACCGCCGTCGCTACCCTCAGCGGAACTTCGATGGCGGCGCCGCATGTCGCCGGCGCGGTCGCGCTCTACTTGGAGCAGCATCCCCGCGCCCTGCCGGAACTGGTGACGGAAGCAGTGCTAGCCAATGCCTCCGCCGACTATGTGGCCGACGCCGGCATTGGCTCGCCGAACGCCTTGCTCTACGCCCGCTTCGCGCAAGAGGAATCGACGCCCGCGCCAACCGAGCAACCGACCGAGGAGCCGACAGATGAGCCAACGGAAGAACCGGCTGAGACCCCGGCTGATAAGCCGGCCAATCAGCCAACGGAAGAGCCGGCTGAAGAACCGGCCCAAACCCCTGCCGAGACGCCGCTTGCCGAGCCTGCACCGGCTGGTATGGAGACCCCCGAACCGCCCGCCGAGCCGGAAGCGCTCCCCGCGCCGCCGCAGGACGAAGCTGAGGAGCTTGAGCCGGGGGTAATTCTCAACGGCGCCTTCGAGGGCGATGCCTCCGCCTGGGTCCAGTCTTCTCGTTGGGGATATGAGTTGATCTGCGGCTTCACCTCCTGCGGCGACAACTTGCAGCCCCACACCGGCGACCGTCTCGTCTGGTTGGGCGGAGCGGACCTCGAGACCGCGCAGATCGAACAGCGAATCATCCTGCCCGCAGGCAAGGCCGCGCTCCTCGACTACTGGTACCGCGTTGAGTCCGAGGATCTGTGCGGCTATGACGCCGGACAAGTCCTTGTCATCGCCGGCGACAAGAATACCGCACTGCGCAGCTTTGACCTCTGCCGCGACGAGCAGACCCGCGAGTGGGCCCACGACCAGATCGACCTGACCCCCTTCGCCGGGCAAGAAATCACCCTGGCCTTCCGTGCGGAAACCGACATCTTCCTGCGCAGCAGCCTATTCATCGACGACGTGGCCCTCTTTATCGGCGCCAACGCAGCCGAGGCCTATCTCTCTTCGGTTCAGGCTGCGACCGCCAATGGCCAACCCGCAGGCGAGCCTGCGCCCTGGCTGGGCATTCTGCCCCAATAACCGACAACCGGCGGCAGGGGGCTGCGCCCACGAAGCCAACCTCCCCTGCCGTTCATGCCTCATAGACGGCTCTCGCGCCGTCGACCGATCTCTGGACCGCTGCCGGATTCCCCGGCGGCGGTCCGCCCTTTGCGGGCCTCTCTATATCAATTGCACCGTGCTGGCGGCGATAGCCGCATGTCGTGTAGGGCGAACGTCAGTCGAGCGTAGATTCCCCGTCGCCGGAGAAGAGCCTGCGCGCCCGTCTGCCCGGCCCGCGCCGTGCTATACTATGGTTATTCAGCGCCGAGAAGTTGCCTTTGTGACGGATTCCGGACGCGGATTCTGCCGGTGCGACGGCTTCTCGGCGTTCACAATAGCCCAGATGCCACCCCCTTTTGATGCGGGCGCTTGCGCCGAAGGGCCGCGGTCTCCAAGTGAGACCGCGGCCCTTTGGTTCTCCGCCCGGCCGTTTGTGCATTTTGTAGCAATCCCTCCCGACGAAACCGATCCGCCGCTGCTACACTAACGCGCAGAAGGACCGATCCAAGTCCCCCCTGACGCGTGGAGGGAAACGCATGACCGGCAGCAGACATCACATCGTCGTCATCGGCGGCGGCTTTGGCGGCCTCAACGCCGTCAAAGCGCTCCAAGACCAAGACGTCGACATCACCCTGGTCGACAAGCGCAACTATCACCTCTTTTGGCCTCTGCTCTACCAGACGGCAATGGCCGGCCTCTCCCCCGCAGACATCGCCGCGCCTTTGCGCAGCATCTTCAAGCGGCGCGAGAATGTGCGCGTGCTCATGGCCGAAGCGACGGACATCGACCCCGACGAGCAGCTCATTCGCTTCGCCTCAGGCGGCGAAACCGGCTATGACTCGCTGATCGTCGCCGCCGGCTTCCGGTATCACTACTTCGGCAACGACGCCTGGGAACGCATCGCCCTCGACCTGCAAGGCCTGGACAAAGCCCTCGCCATCCGCCGCCGCATCCTCGCCGCCTATGAGCGCGCCGAGCAGGAAACTGATCCCGCCCTCATTGCGGCCTTGCTCACCTTCGTGATCGTGGGCGCAGGCCCTACCGGCGTCGAGTTGGCCGGCAGCATCGCCGAAATGGCGCGCCACACACTCAAAGGCGATTTCCGCCGTATCGACCCCGCCCAGACGAAGGTCCTCGTCATCGAGGCTGCGGGCCGCGTGCTGCCCGCCTTCGACCCGGCGCTGTCCGTCAAGGCGCAGCGCTCATTGGAAAGGCTTGGCGTCACCGTTCTCACCGGCGCTATGGTACAGGACATCGCCGCGGACCATGTGCGCGTGGCGCGCGACGGCGCGACCGAACGCATCGCGACCCACACCGTCATGTGGGCCGCCGGCGTCAAGGCCTCGCCCCTGGGCGAGTTGCTGCACCGGCGCACGGCCGCGCCCATCGACCGCGGCGGCCGCGTGCAAGTTGCCCCCGACCTTAGCGTGCCCGGCTATCCGAATCTATACGTCATCGGGGATATGGCGCATGTGGAACAGGCCGGGCAACCCCTGCCCGGCCTAGCGCCTGTCGCCATGCAGCAAGGCAAACACGCCGCAGCCCAAATCCTGCGCCGCATCGACGGCGAGGAAACGCAAGCCTTCCGCTACGTCGACCGCGGCGTGATGGCGACCATCGGCCGCGCCGCGGCGGTAGCCGACATCCGCGGACTGCGTCTCAGCGGCTTCACGGCTTGGCTGCTCTGGCTGTTCGTACACCTGATGTACTTGGTCGGCTTCCGCAGCCGTCTGTTTGTCTTCCTGCAATGGGCGTGGAGCTACGCCACCTTCGGGCGCAGCGTACGCCTCATCGTCGGCAAAGACGAGCACGCGCCGCCGCGGGCCCCTATCGAACCCTAGTTGTGGTATTCCGAGCCGGCGCGGGCGCGAAACGGATTGCCGTTGCCGCCCGCCGGGCCGCGATCACTCGTCTTCAACGGGCCGGCGGCGTTCGCCTCCTCGGCGCGACGATCCAGGCTGAACTGCGACCAGCCGAAGTGCAGCGCATAGGCTACCTGGTTCGCCGCCTGTTGCAAGGCCTCACTCTGCTTGCGGCTATACGCCCGCTCAGTTTGATGAGGCCCCAATTGCAGAAGCCCATAGCGCTGGCCGCCATATTCCAGCGGCACGCTCAGTCGTGCGTCCCGATTCCAGCGCCCGAACGTGTGGAGCGTCTGTAGCCGCCCGTCCATCCACAGGCTAACGGCGCCGGACTCGGCTTGCAGCGAATGCGCCGCCTCCATAAGCAGCCGCCTGGCGAGTTGGGTGACATCGCTCAATTGCACATAGGCCTCGACTTGCTCTCCGAACGCGCGCAGCCTGGCAATCTCCTCCGACTCGAAGCGAAACTCGCGATCGACAAAGGCCTGCACGCGCGACTTCAGCGGCGTGAACGCCGCCACCAGGATCAGGGTGGTGGCAATGGTGGCGACGTCGCTCTCTTCGCCCGTCACCAGAAAGAAAGTCTTCTGCGTAAAGCTGTGCAACGCCGAAAAAACGCCGGCCAGAATGGACGTCACCGCGCCATAGACAAAGGCGCGGCTGGCGAAGGTGTCCACCTCCCACAGGCGCAGACGCAGAATCGCCAGGGCGACCGAAAACGGAAAAAGCAGCATGGGTAAGAGCAAAAACACGGGGTTGAACGTCATCGGGACGCCCGCCAGCGGCGATAGCAGCCAGGCGCTGATCGGCGTAAAGGCCACGATGCTGCCCACGGTGACCATGCGCGCCTGGCGGCGCACGACCGCATTGGCGCCGGCGACCGCGCGATACAGCATCATCCCGAAAAAGATCAGGATGCCCAGCCCCGTGTAGCGGTAACAGAAGCCCCACACTGCCACATAGGCCCACGGTTCGCTCCTGTTGCCGAGGGCCGCTATGCCCCAGAGCCCCAACCCAATCGAGACTAGATAAGGCACGGCTAGAAGTGCAGAACGCCGCTGCACCGGCAGCCATTCCTCCGGAAAACGCCACGCCAGGCTGATCAACGCCCCGCCGATTGTCGCCAACGCCCCCGTCCAGATCGCAGCAAAGACGTGGGTCGTATATAGATCGAACATCAACATACAGACGAGCGCGGTCACTATGCAGAAGAACGACAGCGCCCGCCCCGGCCGCGTCCCGCCGCGCAGGCGGTAGATCCACCCGCCGATACACAGATACGCCAGGCCGACGAAGTAAGGCAGCCAGAAGATGCGCACCGTGTCCGAGGCGGTCAGCGCGGTCAACGGAATCGCCGGATAGAGATACTCGCTGCCGTCCGGTTTGCGTGTAAAGATCGAAATCCTGTCGCCGATCTGGCGGCTGGCAAGGATGCGGTTGTAATCGCGCGAACTGGTCACGGGCCTGCCGTCCAGCCGGATCACCTGCTGGGGATGGTTGATGCCCGCCTCCCGACCTTGCCACCCTGGGCCGTTGATCCCGCTGACCATCAGTGTCGGCTCGACGACAAAACCCGCGAACGGCTGGTGACGCCACGAAAGCGCCAACACCAGGGCCAGAACGGAACAAAGGCTGGCGAGGGCAAACCCCGCCAGCGTGATCACGCGGCTGATTCGTTCGAGGTAATCGACAGGTTCTTGGGTTCTCGCGGTCATTGGCGTCTCCTCCGGCGGCGCGTCATGCGCTTGCCCGTGCGCCGGTTACGACGGCGCTTTCCGCCTCGGCCGCCGCCGGCGCCAGCCGCTCCATCGTGATCAGGGTCAGTTCATGCTCCTCGTCCCAGTCGCTGCCGGCGAACTTGCGCGCCGCTGTGCGGATAGCTTCGATCAGCGCCTCATCCGCCTTCGGATGCTGGCGAATGATCTCCTTAAGACGCTCCACGCCGAAAAGCTCGCCCTCAGGGTTGGTCGCCTCCACCAACTCGCGCTGGCAGAACAGCAGATATTCGCCCCTGCCAATCGTGATCTCATCCTGGTCAAAGACGACATCCAACTGCTCGCCCAGGCGGAATGGCAGTGCGGGCAACTCCGCCGTATCTTCGGCTGTACGATAGAAGGCCAACTCATGGCCGGCATTGGCGTATTGCAACTTGCCGCTGGACGGGTCCAACAGCGCATAGAAACAGATGATGGAAACCTCGTCCGGAGTTTCGGGACAGAGGAACTCGTTACTGCGCGATAAGGCCTCTGCCGGCGACATAAGGCAGCGCGCCGTACCGCGCAGGGTGGCGCGCGCCGTGGCGAGCAATATCGCAGCCGTCACCCCGCCAGCGGTAATGTGGCCCACCGTCATCACCAGGCGACCGTCGGGCAAGAGCAACATGTCATGGAAATCGCCGCTCACCGCCGTGCCGGTCTCGTGATGAATTGCCATCCGCCAGCCGGGCATGACCGGCGGATGCTTGGGCATGAGCGAGCCCTTGATCACCTGGGCTACGCGTGTGCCGTGATAGGCGGATTCGTGCGCTTCGAATTCCGCCCTTCGCTGTTTGAGCAACAGCGCTACGCCCACGATCGGCAGAAGCAGCCCCATCGTCAACAACAGCGTCAGCAGATCGCGGTAGCGCCGCGTGTCGCGTGTCAGCGTCGCCCAGTCATCCTCGATCACGAGCGTCCACAACGTGCCGGGAATGGGCGCATAGGCGGCGACGATCTCGTTCTGATCCGCGTCCTGCGTCCGCACCGCGCCGCCCTGCGACTCAAACACCAAGCCGGGCAAGGCGTACGTGGCATAGGGCAGGCCGATGGCGCGCGAACCGGAGTCAAACAGGATGTTGCCGTTGCCGTCCACCACATAAGTAGAGCCGCTCTGCCCGATGCGCAGCCGCACAATCGCGGCGTAGAAAGGGCTGAGCGTCGACTCGCCCAAGCGCAACATGCCGAGCAGCGCGCCGACGAACTGGCTGCGCTCTCCGAACACGGGGACGCTCACGACGATCACCTGCGAACCGTCCGGCCCGTCCGTCTCGGCGTTCGAGAAGATCGGCGCAGCCGAACCGAGCAGCCGGCGAAAATAATCGCGGTCGGACCAGTCCTGTGCGATGAGGTCGCCGCGCACCGGCTCCGTCGCCACTACCCGGCCGTGATTGTCCAACAAGATCAGCCCGCCGTCGAAGACCCCCTCGCGCACGAGCAGCGACTCTTGCAGCGCTTGCTGCCGCACGGCCAGGTCTCTGTCATACAGCGCCTGCGTGCGCGCAAAGGTTTGCAGCGCATCCGAGAACTTCGTCATTTCGCTGCGGATACGCGCCGCCGACAGATAGGTCAACTGCCGGTCGCGTTCGATGAGCAGTTCGACCGCGGCGCTGCGATAGGCTATGAAGGTGTACACGGCGAGAGACGCCACCGCGAACAGCGCCACCAAGAACAGCCAGGCGATGTGGTAGCTGTGCCAGCGGCTTTGCTTGGTCGTTGAGTTCACTTCGTCACCTCAATATCGGGCAGCCGGGCGCCATCCGCCGCGCCGCCCAAGTTATCCGTCAGCGCGGCCTTCGCCGCGCCACTCTACGTTTGTCCGCGGCCAGGTTGGGCCATCTCGATCATGGCCGACGTGTTTTTCATGATGTCCATGCGCGCCTGGCCCAACGTGTAGATCTCCTCCCAGGCGGCTAGAGTCAGACGCCGCGCCTCCGCCATGTTGGCGAAGATCTCGGCCGTCACCGAATAACCCTGGATGTGCCCCTCGGCGAAGGCGCCGATGTCGATCTCTTGCGACTGCTCCGGATATTGGGTGCGCACGATCTCGACCCATTCATCGACCAGCGAAGCGCGCGCCGGCTGGAGCAGTTGCGCCTCCGCCATCGCCCGGCCATACTCGAGGCTGACAAAGAACTTCATCAGTTCCCAGGCCGCTTCCGGGTGCTTCGTCCCCGAATAGACGGCGAATCCGTCCGTCGTCGCTAGGGTCACGCGGCGTATGGGCCCGGCAGGGAATGGCGCCACACCGATGCGAAACGGGGCCAATTCCAGTATGTCGCGCAGCGCCCACGACCCGTCCTCCACCATCGCCAGCGACTGCTGGATAAAGGCGTGGCGGGTCTCTAGGTTCTGTATGTCGAGCTTGTTCGCCATCACACGGTCATCCCATATGCGGGCGCGAATCCATTCCATCGCCGCCATCGCCTCCGGCTCGGCCATAAGACTTCGAGTCGGGTCTTCGGGATCGACGAAGTGACCGCCCCACCCGTTGACGTGGACCTGCAAGCGGTCCCAGGCGATATCCGCCATGCTCCCCCACAGGTCGATCTTGCCGTCGCCGTTGCGGTCCGCCGTCAGCCGCCGCATTGCCTCCAGATACGTATCGTGATCCCATGTGTTGTCGGGATAGGCGACGCCGTACTCGTCAAACAGGTCCTTGTTGTAATAGAGCGCCAGCGCGCCGTGGTATTTGGGCAAGGCGAACCGCATCCCGTCCGGCGTCAGGAAGCTGGCATATTGCGCTGCGTCCCAATCGGCAATCGTAGCGGCGTCCAGGTCCGCCTCTACATAGGGATGCAGATTGAGCAGATAGCCCTCTTCCGCCCAGATGGGCAGCATTTCGCAGCAGCCCGAAAATACGTCCGGTGCGATGCCCGCCTGCATGTCGGCGAGCATCTTCTCGTCCGAATTCTCCGGGTCGGGAATGTAGAACACCTCGATATCGGGATGCTCCTCGTGGAAATCCGCCAGCAAGAATTGCTCGCCCAGGCAGCGGCAGTCCTGGTATACGAGTTGAATCTTGCCGTCTTCATGGGGCGCTGTACTGGCGGGGCGCGGCGCGCAGCCGCTCAGGGCCGCGGTCGCAATCGACGCCCCTGCCATCCGCAAGAACGTGCGCCGCGAAACGCGTCTCTTCTCCAACGGCGTCCGTCTGTCGGTCGGCGAGAGCACGGCAGACGACGCCCCAGGCATCCGCGGATCGGATGCGGCCTCCTCACTGACTAGACGCTGCCGGTGACGCATATGGCCCTCTCCTTCTGCGCAGCAGCACTGCCGCGCCTGCTCTCGCCCCGCTCCAATATCGAGAATGGCATGCGCCGCATAAGCCCGCATGCCCGATCCCGTCAAACCGTTAATGCGTCGGCCCTTCGCATTGAAGGGTGAGTCAGCGATATAATCTCGTACAGAAACGCTGTTGGAGCGATGAAGGTGCGATCTCAGCGCGGGGGAAACCTTACCCTGCCAAAGTAGCGTCAGGGTTGCGTCAAGGTTGCGTCGGGAGATTATACATAATTCGTCCGAGTGCGCAAATCGACTACAGCGGTGCAGGCGCCTTACCGAACAGCGCCGATTTTGCATTCCGCCTGCGGGAACACCGCCCTCTGCGCCGACGTATACTGAATAAGGGCGACGAACGACGGTCGCGCCCGGTTCAGGTTCGGTTCGGGGAGAAGAACTATTATGCAGAGCATGACTTACACATTCCGTCTGCGCCTGTGGTCGCTGGCGCTGATAGCGGGCCTGCTTGCCGCTCTGTTGCCGGCCCTAGCCCAACCGTTACAGGCAGCCGAACCGGTAACCCCCGCCCATTCCGACCCTGTGTGGCAGGCGAGTTATTGGAACAACACCACGCTAAGCGGCCCGCCCGCTCTGGAACGGGCTGAGCAGGCGATTGACCACGACTGGGGCGAAGGCTCGCCCGCTCCCAATATCAGCCGCGATGGCTTCTCGGCGCGTTGGACTCGTTATGTGGACGTGTCACCCGGCCTCTATCGCTTCACAGCCGCCAGCGACGACGGCATCCGCGTCTATGTCGATGACCGCCTCGTCATCGACCGATGGATCGTACGCAGCATTGCCGTCGATACGGCCGACATCTATCTGGACGGCGGGCATCACCTGATCCGCGTCGAGTACTTCGAGCAGGCCGGCGCCGCGGCGGTGCGCTTCTTCCTGTCACCGGCGACAGAAGGCGGCGGCCGCTGGCGGGGCGAATACTACGACAACCGCTCGCTTTCCGGCCCGCCTGCGCTGGTGCGCTACGATGAACGCATCGACTTCAACTGGGGCGAAGGCTCGCCCGCGCCGGGCCGGATCGGGCGCGACGATTTCTCGGTGCGCTGGGCCGGCGTCCTGAATGAGACGGCGGGCCGCTATCGCTTCACCGTCACCGCCGACGACGGCGTGCGCCTATGGGTGAACAACCACCTGTTGATTGACAGATGGCGCGATCAACCTGAAACAACCTACCAGGATGAGATCTATCTGCCCGGGGGCGATGTGCCGGTGACGCTCGAATACTATGAGCACGTCGGTTACGCAGCTATCCGCCTAAGCTGGACGCGCATAGACGCCCACGAAACCGACGCCTGGCGCGGCGAATACTTCGACAACCGCCATCTGGCCGGGGCGCCGCGCCTGGTGCGCAACGACGGCGACATCAACTTCGACTGGGGCGGCGGTTCGCCCGCGCCGGAGATGATCGGCCGCGACGACTTCTCCATCCGCTGGACGCGCGCGCTGAACTTCCGCGAGGGACGCTACCGCTTCACCGTCACCGTCGACGACGGCGCGCGCCTCTACATCGACGACCGCCTCGTCATCGACGAATGGCGCGACGGTCCGCGCCGCAGGTTCACGCACACGCAGCGCCTGAGCAGAGGCGTCCATACCATCCGCCTAGAGTACTATGAACACACGGGCGATGCCGCCGTTCGCCTGTCGTGGAAGCGAATCGACGGCCAAGAGGAGGAGAGCAAAGACCGGCCCCGCGTCGGCAACATCATCACCTGCGCGCCGGCGCAGCCCGGACATTGCGCCTGGGTCAAGATCTATCGCATGGAGCCGGATGGATCGTGGATCGACGTGGCGGAGCGCGGCTTTGCCACGTGCGACGCCGCCGGCTTTCTCAAGATCGACGGGCTGCCGGTCGACGAGAACCTTTACGGCGGCGCAGGCCACCCCTATCGCGTAGAGTTGTGGACGGACAGCGGCCTGCTGCATTCGACGGGCAACGTCGCGCGCGGCGAGCCGGAATTCCGCGTGCGCGCCTTTGCCGATAACAACACGCCCTGGTCCTGCACGCCATAACCCCGCAAAGCACATGAAAAGGGGCCGGTTTTGCCGCCGGCCCCGCCGCGCTTAGCCCAACCCCACACGTTCTCTGGTCGGCTTGTGCAACTCGAAGATGTCGTGGATGGCGCCGACCGCCACAGCCCGGTCGCTCTCTTCCACCACCAGGCTGACATTGGCCTCGCTCGACCCCTGCGCGATGGCGATCACGTTGATGCGCTTCTCGCCCACGGCGCGGAAAATGCCCGCCGCCAGCCCCGGCGTGCCGCGCATCCCGCTGCCTACCACGGCGATAATTGCAATTTGTGACAGACCGGAAATATCGTCGATATACTTCCGCTCCAATTCCACTTTGAACTCGGCGCGCAGGGCTTCGATCACGGTTTGCGCCGCCCCGTCCGGCACAACAAAACAGATGCTCTGCTCGCTGCTGCTCTGGCTGATCATCAGCACATTGGCGCCCACGCCGGCCACGCTGCGGAAAGTCCGCGCGGCGATGCCGGGGACGCCCATCATGCCGCGCCCCGCCACGGTAATCAGGTTCAGCCCCGATATGGCGGTGATCGCCTTCACCGACCCGTGCAGATCGCCGTCGCTCTCGTTGCGGATGTAGGTCCCCGGATGTTCGGGCTGGAAGGTGTTGAGCACGCGCAGGGGTATGTTCTTCTCGATGGCCGGCGTCACGGTCTTGGGGTGGATCACCTTGGCCCCGTAGTAGGCCAATTCGGCCACTTCTTCATAGCTGAGTTGGTTCAGGCTGCGCGCGTTAGGCACGATCCGCGGGTCCGCCGTCATCACGCCGTTGACGTCAGTCCAAATCTGGATCTCGTCGACCCCTAAGGCCGCGCCGACGATGGCGCAGGAATAGTCGGAGCCGCCCCGCCCCAACGTAGTGGGAATCCCCTGCACGGTCGCGCCGACAAAGCCGGTGACCACCGGCACAACACCGGCCTCCAACATAGGCAGCAGCCGTTCGCGGCAGCGCTGGTCGGTCAGCGCCTTGATCGGCGCGGCCGCGCCGAATTCGCCGTCGGTCACGATCAGGTCTGTCGCATCCACAGCCTCGGCGGGCACGCCCTGCGAGCGCAACACCGCGGCCAGCACCGGCGCGGCGAGCCGTTCGCCCAGCCCGCTTACCAGGTCCATCCCGCGTTTGGTCACCTCGCCCAGTACGGCGATACTGTTGCACAGTCGGCTGAAGGCCTGTAGCCGCTCATCGGTCAGGCGAGCCAATTCGGCGCGCTCCAATCCGTCTTCGATGAACTGGCCCGCCACAAAATGGTGCTTGACCCGCAAAGTGTTCTCGGCTTCCAGATAGAACTCATCGCCTTCGGCCGCCCGCCGCGCCGCCTCGATCAGCAAATTCGTCACGCCCGCCATGGCGCTCGTCACAACCACCACGCCCGGCTGCGCCGTTTTCGCTTCTCGCTCCACTGCGTCCGCCACAATCTTGGCGACTTGGGCAAACGCCTCGACGTTGCCTACCGACGTGCCGCCGAACTTCATTGCGATCATGTTGTCTGCCTCCGCACTGTATGATGCCCTGTACTGTATGACGCCCTTGGCGAAACCGGCCCTCGAAAGGAGTTGGGCAACTGGGCTTGAATCCTCCAGAAAACTCGAAGCTCCCCGGAGACGTCTCTCGGTCACTCTCTACAAAAACAGAAGCCCTCTCATCTTTAAGAGTCAGATGAGAGGGCGCAATAGACACAATTCAGCCTTGTCTCTCATCTTCCAGATTACTCTGCCGGACTTGGCACCTTGATTGGGCGAGACTTTCGTCGCCGTCACCAGGTTGCCGAGGCTTCAAAGGGCCGGTCCCTCCGCCTCTCTGGATAAGAGCTTGAGCTATTCAATTGTTGCAGACTATATCAAGAGCCCGGCGCAATGTCAAGCGCGCATTTGGCCCGCGTTGCGTTTTCGCGCCGGAGAAGCGCTCAACCGGCGATGGCGAGCAGTCGCTCCACCGCTTCGCCTGCCGGAATATCCGTCTGCTCGCCGGTGGAGAGGTCCTTCACTGCCACGACGCCCGCCTCCACTTCTCGCGGCCCCAGCAGCAGCGCATAGCGGATCTTGCGTTCATCCGCATACTGGAATTGCCGCCCGTAGCGGTCGTCATCCGGATAGAGGTCCACGCGCAGCCCGCCACGGCGCAAGCGCTGCGCCAACTCCAGGCTTGCCCCGACCGTGCTCTTGTCGAAGATCGTTACCACCGCCTGGGGCTGGCCCGCCAACTGCGCCGGGAACATCCCCTGCTCCTCCATGATCAGGATGATTCGCTCCAAGCCCAGGCTAAAGCCGCACGCCGGGATCGTCTGCCCGCTGAACATGCCGATCAGGTCGTCGTAGCGCCCGCCGCCGCCGCCCGAACTGCCGAAGCCCAGAAACTCGATCTCGAAGATCGGACCGGTATAGTAGCTCAACCCGCGCGCCAGGTACGGATCGACGCGCAGACGCTCTGCGGCAGGGCCGTAACGGCAGTAGTCGATCACGCTGCGCAGTTCGGCTACGCCGCGCGTGCCTAACTCGGAACCCTGCAGCAGTTCGGCCAGCCAGTCCAGGATGGCGCCGTTGGCCGCAGGCATGCCCGCCATCGTCTGCAGCAGGCTCTCCGCAGCGGCGCGACTGACGCCGCGCTCGGTCAGTTCCGCCGCCACGCCGTCCAGACCGATCTTGTCCAGCTTGTCGATGGCGACCAGCGCCGAGTCTTCCAGTTCCGGCTGCACGCCTGCCGCCTCCATCAGCCCGCGCAGGATGCCGCGGTGGTTGAGGCGCAGCATAAAAGCCCCCTCGCCGCTAAAGCCCAGTTCCTCCATCACTTGCGCGCCGGCGTTGAGCACCTCGGCTTCCACCGTCTGGCTGGCGGAGCCGATCACGTCCACGTCGCACTGGAAGAACTCGCGATACCGGCCCTTGGCCGGGCGGTCAGCGCGAAAGACCGGCTGAATCTGGTAGCGCTTGAAGACGCGCGGCAGTTCATTGCGATAATTGGCGGCCACGCGCGCCAGCGGCACAGTCAGGTCATAGCGCAGCCCGGCATCGCCCACGCTATCGACAGTCGGATCGTTGCGCAGCGCGTCTTCGAGCTTGTCGCCGCGCTTCATGATGCGGAAAATGAGCTTGTCGCCCTCTTCGCCGTACTTGCCCAACAGCGTCGAGAGCCGCTCCATCGCCGGCGTCTCCAGCGGCTCAAAGCCATAGCTCTGATAGACGCGCTCAATCACGTCGATCACGTAGTTGCGCCGCAAGACGTCGAGGGGCAGGAAGTCGCGCATCCCGCTTAGGGGCGCGGTATTCACTTTCGCCATCTTTATCACTCCAGTGCTTTTAGCGGATCGGTATACGGCAGGTCGAACGCCTCGGCCACCAGGTCGTGCGTCAGACGGCCCTTATGCGTATTCAGGCCGTGCAGCAGATCGGGGTTGCGGCGCACCGCATCCAACCCGTCGTTGGCGAGGCTCAGCGCATAGGTCATGGTCTGGTTGACCAGGGCGAAGGTGCTGGTGCGCGGCACGGCCCCCGGCATGTTCGCCACACAGTAATGCACGACATCATCCACCACGAACGTTGGATTGCTGTGCGTGGTGGGGCGGCTCGTCTCGACGCAGCCGCCCTGGTCCACGGCCACGTCCACGATCACCGCGCCCTTGCGCATATGCGACAGCATCGGCTTGGTCACCAACCACGGCGCGCGCCCGCCGGGGATCAGCACTGCGCCGATCACCAGATCGGCGTTGAACACCGCCTGCTCGATGTTGTACTCGTTGCTGGCGCGCGTCTGTAAGCGCCCCAAGAAAATATCGTCCAGGTATTGCAGCCGGTCATGGTGGATGTCGAGCACGGTCACCTGTGCGCCCATGCCCAGAGCCACTTTGGCCGCGTTGCCGCCCACCGTGCCGCCGCCCAAGATGGTCACATCCGCCGGCGGCACGCCCGGCACGCCGCCCAGCAGCACGCCGCGTCCGCCGCGGTGCTTCTCCAAATACGCCGCGCCGATCTGCGTCGCCATGCGCCCTGCCACCTCGCTCATGGGCATGAGCAGCGGCAGTTTGCCCTCCGCTGTCTGTACCGTCTCATAGGCAATGGCCGTGGTGTGGCTTTCCAGCAGGACCTCGGTCAGTTGCCGGTCCGCGGCCAGATGGAGATAGGTAAAGAGAATCTGATCGGCGCGCAGGAAGCCATACTCCGGCCCAACCGGCTCCTTGACCTTTACAATCATCTCGGCGGCCCAAGCTTCCGCCGCGGTGCGGACAATCGTCGCGCCGGCCTCGGCATATTCCTCATCGCTGAGGAAGCTGCCTTCGCCCGCGCCGGTCTCGACCAGTACCTCGTGGCCGCGACGCACCAGCACCGTCACAGCGCCAGGCGTCAGCCCGACCCGATTTTCGCCGTCTTTGATCTCTTTGGGCAATCCGATCCGCATCGTGGAGTCTCCCGAACCATTGTAAGCCGGTGCAATATGACGCCAATCCGCCGGTGCGTCCGCTCCAAACCGGCGCATCCATTCTCATTGCGCCAGTGTATCAGCAGGCCGTGCATCAGGCAAGATGCTCGCACCCCGACCTGAGCAGGAACGCCCACTCGAAATTTGCGAGTTTCTTGGTTGGCGCGCTGCGCCGTCTGCCGCCACGCGCTGCACGAATTTTCGAAGCGGCTGGGCTTAAGTGCAATTACATTGGTCCTTAGGGATTGACGTCGAGACCCTACACTTCGTTCAGAGTGACAGTAACCCCAGGAATTCGTGAAACCGTACTTAATTCGATCAATTCGTGGAATTCGTGGCGGCTCTTTACGCCTACGCGTCGCCATGATAGCCGTCTCGGCGCGTTCCATCCCCGCGCGCTTGCCAAAGTCGCCCTTTGTGGGCAGAATGAACCGGCATGGACCATATAACAATCGCAGCGGCGACAGGACGTTCGGAGTCATCCAGATGAAACAGGTATCGGCGCCGGCGCGCAGTGTGCTGCGCACACTGCGCCGCATCGCCCACGCAGCCGGTACAGCCTGGCAATTCGTCTTTTGCGCGCTCGCCAACCTGCGCCGCCGCCTCCTGCGCCGCCGGTTGCCCGACTATGTGGTCATCACCATCGACCACACCGTCTCCGAGCGTGCGCCGGACATGCCCTGGTGGACCGCGTATATCCCCGGCTTGAAGCTGCCGCTCAGCCTACAATACATCAGCGAGGCCCTGCGCCGCATCGCCAGAGACCCGGATGTAAAGGGCGTCGTCTTTCTGATAAAGGGGGCGGAACTCAGCTTAGCCCAAGCTCAAAGCCTCGCCCGCCTCTTTGACCGCTTCCGCCAGCGGGACAGCCAATTCCGGCCCGCGGGGCACGCGCCCAAGCGCATCGTCGTCCACCTCGAACATGCCGGCACGCCTGCCTACGTCGCCGCCTGCGCCGCCGACGCCATCAGCCTTGCCCCCCTTGCCTCGTGGGACATCCTAGGGCTGCGCGCCGCGCCGGTCTACCTGCGGGACACGCTGGCCCGCCTCGGCATTGAGGTGGATGTCGTCAAGATCGCGCCGTGGAAGACCGCCGCCGACCGGTTCACCCGCACCGAGATGAGCGAGGCCGAGCGCGAGCAGTATAACTGGCTGCTCGACAGCTTATCCGCAGACATCATCAGCGCCATCGCCGCGGGCCGCAACCTCTCACCCGAAACAGTCCAAGGCTTAATCGACCGCGCGCCGGTCACCGCGGACGAAGCCTGCGCCGCCGGTCTGGTCGACGCCATCCTCTACGAAGACCAGTTGACCGCGCATCTGGGCGAGACGGGCAAGCCTGCCCGCCTCCTGCCCTACGCTTCGGCGCGCGGGCTGCTGCTGCATTGCCCGCAGCGCCGTCCCGCCCAGGCAGTAGGCGTCCTCAGCCTGACGGGCGCGATCGTCGTGGGCGAAAGCCGTCGCCTGCCCATCCCTCTGCCGCTCCTCGGCGGGCGCACCCTGGGCAGCGCCAGCGCAGTGCAGCAGATCCGCAACGCCCGCCGCGACTCCAGTCTCGCCGCAGTAGTGGCATACGTCGATTCAGGCGGCGGTTCCGCCCTCGCCAGCGATCTCATCTGGCGCGAGTTGGAGTTGCTCAACCAGGAAAAGCCGGTCGTCGTCTACATGGGCGACGTCGCGGCAAGCGGCGGCTATTACATCGCTGCGCCCGCCCGCCGGATCGTAGCCCAGCCCGCCACCCTCACCGGTAGCATCGGCGTGGTCGTCGCCAAAGCTGTGACCGCCGGCGCGCTCGACAAGTTGGAAGCCCGCCGCGAGATCGTCCAACGCGGCCAAAACGCCGGCCTCTACGGCGAAGACAGCCTCTGGAGCGAGACCCAGCGCACCCAGATCGAAGGCAGCGTCCAGCACGTCTACCAGGAGTTCAAGCGCCGCGTCGCCGCCGGCCGCAAGCTGGACTTCGACGCGCTCGACCCGATCTGCAACGGTCGCGTCTGGACCGGCAAACAGGCCCTCGCTCACGACCTGGTCGACGAACTTGGCGATTTTCACACAGCCCTAGAGCTCGCCTGCGCCGAAGCTAATCTGCCGGTCGACGGCTCCGTGCGCACGCGCGCCATCTCAGCGCCGCATACGCGCCTGCTCGCCGAACCGGTCGACGCAGCCAGAGCTTTGCTGGGGTTGGATGTCGCCGGCGAGCTGCAAACCGCCGCAGCCGCTCTTTTGCAAGGGGATTTGCCGCAACTGCTCGGCCGCGAGCGCCTCTGGCTGATCGCCGACGGGCTGCCCAGGTTCGATTAGTAGGGCGATACGGCGGCCGCAAAGGCGCAACACGTCACGAACCATGCGTCACGAGTCACGAATGGCAGATAACGCATGACTACACCACCTATAACGGCATCTTGGAAGGAAACCCGCCATGCTTGACGTCGATTCAATCCGCGCCCAATTTCCCGCGCTGCACGAGTCCTTCAACGACAAACCGGCCGTCTTCTTCGACAACCCCGGCGGAACCCAGGTCCCCCGCCGCGTGCTCGAAGCCATGACCGACTACCTGACGCGGCGTAACGCCAACACCCACGGCGTCTTTGAGACCAGCCGCCGCACCGACGCCACGATCGACCATGCCCGCCAGGCCGCGGCCGACCTGCTCGGCGCCGACACGGACGAGATCGTCTTCGGCAACAACATGACCAGCCTCTCTTTCGCGCTCAGCCACGCCCTAAGCCGCGAGTTCGGCCCCGACGACGAGATCGTCGTCACCCGCCTCGACCATGACGCCAACGTCAGCCCCTGGGTGATGATGGCCGAGGACACCGGCGCAACCGTGCAATGGGCCGACGTGGACATCGAGACCTGCACGCTGGACATGGAACACCTGCGCTCGCTCATTAACCCGCACACCAAGCTCGTCGCAGTCGGCTATGCCAGCAACGCCAGCGGCACAATCAACGACGTCCAGACTATCATCGGCTGGGCAAAAGAGAACAAGGCCTATACCTTCATTGACGCGGTGCAGTACGCGCCCCACGGCCTGATCGACGTCAAGGCGCTGGATTGCGATTTCCTGGCGTGCAGCGCTTACAAGTTCTTCGGCCCACACGCCGGCATCCTCTACGGCAAGCGCGAACACCTTAACCGGCTGCGCCCTTACCATGTGCGACCCACCGGCGACGAGTCGCCCGACAAGTGGGAGCAGGGTACCAAGAACCACGAGGGGCTGGCTGGCGTGGCCGCGGCCATCGACTACCTAGCCGACTTGGGCGTGCGCTATGGCGGAGCTTCAGCCGGAGCGACGCGCCGCGAGCAACTGGCCGCAGCCTGGGCCGAAATCAACAACTATGAGCTGATGCTCATGGATCGCCTGATCAGCGGGCTGCAATTCATCAACCGTGTGCGCATCTACGGCCTCACCAACCGCATGGACTGGCCGCACCGCGTGCCGACCGTCTCCATCCGCAAGGAGGGAACCACGCCGCAGCAGTTAGCCGAAGCCCTCGCCGCCGAGAACATCTTCGCTTGGGACGGCAACTTCTACGCCGTCAACCTGACGGAACGTCTAGGCGTCGAACCGAGCGGCGGCCTGCTGCGCCTCGGCCTCGTCCACTACAACACGCTGGACGAGATCGATCGCTGTATCCGCGTGATCGACAGCGTATAGGCGGCTAGACTTGTAACAGCGGCGAGGATGCCGCCGGCCAAATCGGGGCGCTTCGTCAACCGTGAGAGGCGCCCTTACAGCGGCCCGCCATTTGATGCCGTCGCGGGCCTACGGTACAATACCCGCGCTTTTGCCATATTGCCGTCCGTTAGCCGACCTGGGGCGTTCCGCCCCCCACCTAGCACGCGAGAATCGTCCATGAAAGCGCCAACCGACTGCACCAGCATCGAAGACGTCCGTCACGCCATCGACGCCATCGACCAGGACATCGTCCGCGCGCTGGGTCTCCGCTATGAATACGTCAAGGCCATCACCCGCTTCAAGAAGACCGAAGAGGACGTGCGCGCGCCGGAGCGCTACCAGGCCGTCATGCAAGCCCGCCGCGCCTGGGCGCAGGAGGCCGGCCTCGACCCCGACGTCGTCGAGCGCCTGTACCGCCTGTTGATCGATCACTTCATCGCTGAAGAGATGAAGGACCTCGGGCTGGCTGACGCCGGCCGGCCATGAACCGCACCGCTTTGCCCAACGCCAAGATCGCCCTGGTGCATGACTGGCTCAACCAGGCGGGCGGCGCCGAAAACGTCCTCGAAGAACTGGCGGCGCTCTTCCCCGCCGCGCCCGTCTACACCAGCTTCTATGCGCCGGAACACATGCCCGCCGCCTACCGCGGATGGGACATCCGCACCACCTTCATGCAAAAGCTGCCGGGCATCGCCGCCAACCACCAGCGCTACATGCCGCTCTACCCGCTGGCCTTCGGCGCAACCGACGTCAGCGGCTATGATCTGGTGTTGAGCAACAAGAGCGGCTTCTGCCACGGCGTGCGCACCCGCACGCGTCAAGCCGCCGCACGCCACGTCTGCTACTGCCTGACGCCCACGCGCTTCATCTGGCTCTACGACCAATACCGCGCCCGCGAGCAGCTCAACCGCGGCACAGACCTGCTAGTGCGGCCCGCGCTGGCCTGGCTGCGCCGCTGGGATTTCGCCGCGGCCCAGCGCGTCGACCATTTCATCGCCATCAGCAGCGCCATCCAAGAACGCATCCGCCGCTTCTACCGCCGCCAGAGTGTCGTCATCCACCCGCCCGTCGACACGGATTGCTTCACGCCCGACCCGGCGACGTCCGTTGGCGACTACTACCTGATCGTCAGCCGCCTCATCCCCTACAAGCGCATCGACCTAGCCGTGGACGCCTTCCGCAGCCTGCCGCACCTCAAGCTCATCATCGCCGGGGACGGCCGCTACCGCCAGATCCTCGAAGCCCAAGCCCCGCCCAACGTCACTTTCATAGGTCGCCAAGACAGCGTCCTGGAACTGCTGCGCGGCTGCCGGGCGTTTATCTTTCCGGGTCTGGAAGACTTCGGCATCGCGCCGGTTGAGGCGATGGCCGTAGGTCGCCCTGTGATCGCCTACGGCGACGGCGGCGCGCTAGACACCGTCGCCCCAGGCGTGACCGGCGAGTTGTTCAGCGAACAGACGCCCGAAGCGCTCGCCGCTGTATTGGCACAGTTCGACCCGACGCGCTATGATGCGACTGCGTGCCGCGCGCAGGCCGAGAAGTTCAGCGCCCACGCCTTCCGGCGCAAATTGGGCGACTATCTGGAACAAGTGTTGCAGGGCGAGAACCCAGCCCAAGACAGCGAGTAGCGCACATGGAGATTCGCCAGATCTGGCAGATCATCCGCCGCCGTTGGCGGTTGCCCGTGTTGCTGACCGTGCTGGTCGGTCTGTTCAGCCTGCTGCAGATGCGCCCCTGGCAGCCGGCGCCGCCCTCCTACTCCGCCTCGCTGCGCATGTTGGTGGGCGTGCTGCCCGCCGCCGAAGCGGATCGCACGGCCTATGACCCGCGCTACTACGCCTGGCTCACCAGCGAATACCTGGTCGACGACTTTACCGAGGTCGTACGCAGCGACCTGTTCGCCCGCAACGTCAGCGCCCGCCTTGCAGAGCAGGCGCTCCAGGTTCCGCCCGGCGTGATCCGGGGCAGCGCGGCCACAGGTAAACAGCACCGCATCATCACCCTAAACTTTACCTGGGGCGATGCCGGCGAACTCGCCGCCATCGCCCAGGCCGCCGCCGCCGAACTGACCGAGAACGCGCCCTTCTACTTCAAGCAGCTCGGCACGGACGGAGCCGGCATATCCCTGCTGGACGCGCCGTCCGTGGCGGCGGTCGGTCCCGGTCTGCGCGACCGGCTGGAGCTGGCGTTGCGCCTGCTGCTCGCCCTCTTCGCCGGCCTCGGCCTGGCCTTCTTGCTCGACTACCTCGACACGTCCATCCGCGACCGCGCCGAACTGGAAGAGATGGGCTATCACATCCTTGGAGAAATCCCCAAACGCCGTTAGGATTGGGGCACAGTTGGCCGGAGCCGCTTGGACGCATGTTGCATGGCGCTTGACTCCGGCCCGGACGATTAGGAAAAGGCATTTGCCATGACCATCCAAGAATACGCACGCATCATTCGCCGCCGCGGCTGGATCATCCTCGTCTCGGTCATCTTGGCTGCGGCAGCCGCTTTCGGCGTCAGCTTCCTGCAGGAAGACATGTACCGCGCCACGGTCTATGTGAGCACCGTGCCGGCGCGGCCCGACTGGGGCCTCGGCAACATGGCCAAGGACCTGATGCGCAACTTTGCCGCCAATATCCAGACGCCTGAGATCGCCCAGCGCGTCATTGACCGCGCCCAGCTTGACCAGAACCCCTACGACTTTCTGGGCCACATCAACATAGCCGCAGATTCCAGCGACTTCACCATCAAGATCGAGGCGCGAGCGCGCGACGGCGAGGTCGCCAAATTGATGGCGCTCACGTTGGCGGACGAATTCATCGACGAACGCACCGCCTACTACGCACAGCAGGACAAGGACAACCGCATCGAGGTTAAAATTCGCAGCCGCGCCATCAGCTACGAACAATACCAGCCCAAGCCGCTCATCAACGCCGTCGCCGGCGGCGTGCTGGGCATGCTCTTCGGCTTGGCGCTCGTCCTCATCCTAACGTGGATGGAAGCGGACCTGCTGCGCACCTCCGCCGCGGTCGAACGCACCCTGGGCGTCCCCGTGCTGGGGGCCATCCCTGCCGTCTCCGGCCAGAAGGAGTCGGTTCAACCCGCGCCCCAGCCCGGTCGGGTAGGAGCGCCCAAAACGGCCTAGCCGGTCAGCGCCTTGCACAGCCGTCGTCGCCTGTCACTCTCCCCCCCGGTCATTCTGCTGCTTCTGGCCGTCGCGGCCTATGCGGTCTATTTCTCCTGGCTGACGATCACGCGCTACGCCGCCTTTGAAGCGCGCGCCCTCGACATGGGCAACCTCGACCAGGCCATCTGGAACACGGCGCGCGGCAACTGGTTCCACCTCACCAACCAGCCCGGCACGGTCAACCGGCTGAGTCTGCACGTCGAGCCGATCCTCATCCCCATCTCGTGGCTCTATTGGCTATACGACGGGCCGCCGGCGCTGCTCGTGTTGCAAGCCGTGGTGGTAGCGCTCGGCGCGCTCCCGCTCTATGCGCTGGCCCGGCACAAGCAGTTATCCCCCTGGGCGGCGCTGGCCCTGGCTGCGGCCTACCTGCTGCACCCGTCCATCCAGGCGGCCAACTGGCTCGAATTTCATCCCGTCACCCTCGTCCCGACCTTCTTGATGGCCGCCTTCTACTTCCTGGTGGCGGGCCGCACCGGCTGGTATGCGCTTTTCGCCGTGCTGGCCGCGAGTTGCAAGGAAGAGATCGCCCTGCTGGTCTTCATGCTCGGCCTCTATGCGGCGCTCGCCCTGCGACCGGGAGCCCGCTGGGCGCGCCTGGGCGCGCTGACGATGGCCCTCTCCCTGCTCTGGGCGTTTACCGCCGTCTTCTTCATCCAGAACGCCTTCGCCGCGGGCAACATCCACTGGAATCGCTACGGCTATTTGGGTGACAGCCCGCTGGAGATGGCAACCGCGCTGATCACCCGGCCCGACCTGGTGATAGCGCAGTTGCGCGCCGCCGAAGCAGGGCGCTACCTGGCGCAGTTGCTCCTGCCCGTCGCCTTTGTCTCCCTGCTTGCGCCGGAAGCGCTGGCGCTGGCGCTGCCCTCGCTGGCGATCAACCTGCTGGCCGACTTCGCGCCCATGCACCAGGTCTACGAATTGATCTACGCTGCGCCGATCATCCCCTTTGTGATGATCGCGGCCGTCTACGGCGCGGCGCGTGTGGGCCGCTGGCTAGCCCGCTATCGCCCATCCGCCCCCCTGCTGCACGAGCTGGCGTCGCACATCGCGCCGGTCGCAGTCCTCGTCGCGGCGCTGGCGACTTCGGTTCCCTATGGCTACGTGCCGTGGGGCGGCAACTACCGCCACTTCACCGTCTCGGATCATGACCGCCGCGCCGCAGCCGTCATCGCCCAGATCCCCAAAGACGCCAAAGTCTCGGCGCAGGACCGCCTGAACCCGCACGTCAGCGGACGGGAGACGATCTACATCTTCCCGCGCGTCGAGGACGCCGACACCGTCCTCATCGACGTCACCGGCCCGGCTTGGCCGCAACACCCCAGCGACCTGCGCGCCACGGTCGACCGGCTCCTGCAGGACGGCTTCGGGGTGGCCGCGGCCGACGACGGCTACCTGCTCCTGCGCCGCGACGCACCGCAACGAGAACCGCCGCCCGCGTTCTACACTGCATGGCAGCGCCCCCACCACGCGCCGGTGCAGCCGCGGCAGATTGACTTCGCCGGCAAGCTGCGCCTGGTCGACTTCGCCGTAGCCAGCGACGAGTACGGTGAGGTTATCGTCCGCCTCTACTGGCAGGCGCTCGCCCCCCTGGACGAAGACCTGCGCTTCTATGTCGCTTTCCAGGACCGGGACGGCGAAACGCTGTACGACACGAACTATTATCCGCCGCCCGCCGTCCTGTGGTATCCTACTTCGCGGTGGACGCCGGGGCAGACGGTGCTGGTGCAAACGCTGCCCTGGACGCTCGACGCGGACCGGTTTGCGCTGTTGCTCGGCGTCTATGCGGGGGAGAACGGCTGGACGGAAGGCGGTCGCCTGCCGGTGAGTCGCATCGAACCGCCGTTGCCGCTGCTCGAACACGGCTCCCTGGTGCGGCTGGGCGGGTTTAGCCGCTCGGGCAAGGCGGATTGGATACCGTTCCATCCGGCGGAGACCGCGCCGGCGCAGCGCGTGGATGTCCGCTTTGGCGACGCCATCGTATTGGAAGGCGTGACCTTGCCGGAGACGAAGGCCCAGCCGGGCGGCGAGTTGGCCGTCACGTTCCACTGGGCCGCTCGCCAGCCGCCGGACGCAGACTACACCGCCTTCGCCCACCTGCTCGATGCTGAGGGCGTGAGGGCGGCGCAGTTGGATTGGCAACCCAGAGACGCCATCGGCCCGTTGCCAACGTCCGCCTGGCAGGCAGGGCAGAGCGTGCTCGATGCAGAAACGCTGGCGCTGCCTGCGGACCTGGCGCCCGGCGACTATCGTTTGATCGTCGGCATGTACCACTGGCAGGACGGCGTACGGCTCCCCGCCCAGGGAGAGATCGCCGAGCCTGGCGATGTGGCCGTCGTCGCGACGATTCGGGCGGAATAGGCTGTGCGCAGCGCGCCGCCTGTAAGGTGATAACGACTCGTACAGAGTGAACTGAGGCCTGATGCCATGCAGAACTTGATCACGCTCACCGACCCGCGCAGCTCGGCGGCGGAAGCCTACCAGAGCCTGCGCACCAACCTGGAATTCTCCAGCTTGGAGCAGCCGCTGCACTCCATCCTCATCACCAGCGCAGACGGCGTCACCGACAAAAGCATCGCCCTGGCAAACCTGGCGGTGGTCATGACCCAGGCCGGGGACCGCGTCACGATCGTCGACGGAGACTTGCGGCGGCCCCAGCAGCACGAAATCTTCGGTTTGTCCAACCAAGCCGGCCTGTCGAACTGGCTGAGTGACGGAGGCCCCGCGCCCTTGCAGCGCACCTCTGTCGAAGGGCTGCAAGTCATGACCAGCGGCCCCCTGCCCGCCAACCCGGTGGCCCTACTGAGCAGCCGCCGGCTGGCCGACGCTTTGGCCGAACTGCAAGAGCAGGCCGACTACCTGCTGATCGACGCGCCGCCCATCCTCGCCGTAACCGACGCGGCGCTGTGGGCGAGTAAGGTCGACGGCGTCGTACTGCTCGTCAACGCCGGGCGCACCAAGCGCGACCACGCGCAGCGCGCCAAGACCGTGCTGGAGAAGGTCCACGCCCGCATCGTGGGGGCCGTACTGCTCGATGCCGAGCGCGACGCGGACATATCCGGCTATAATTGGTAGCGAAAAGCCGGCGGCGCTGGCCGGAACTAGGCAGAGGAAAAGGCAGAGGAGAAGGCGAAGCATGAAAGGTCTGATTCTGAGCGGCGGTAGAGGAACCCGCCTTTACCCGATCACATTTACCCGCGCCAAGCAATTGGTCCCCGTAGCCAACAAGCCCGTCCTCTTTCGGGTGATCGAAGCCATTCGCGACGCCGGCATCACGGAGATCGGCATTGTCATCGGCGACACCGGCGATGAGATCCGCCAGGCCGTCGGCAATGGCCGGCGCTGGGATGTGACGATCCGCTACATCGAGCAGGAGGCGCCGCTCGGTTTGGCGCACGCCGTCAAAATCAGCCATGACTTCCTCGGCGACGACCGCTTTGTCATGTTCCTGGGCGACAACGTGATCGAAGGCGGCATCAGCCCCCTGATCCGGCAGTTCGCTGGCTCAAGCTGGAACAGCCAGGTCGTGCTCACCGAGGTCGATCATCCCCAACAGTACGGCGTCGCCGAGCTAGACAACGAGCGGCGCATCGTGCGTCTGGTCGAAAAGCCGCGCAACCCGCGCAGCAACCTGGCCCTCGTCGGCATCTACATGTTCGACGCCAACATCTTCCAGGCGGTTAAAAGCATCCAGCCCAGTTGGCGCGGCGAGTTGGAGATCACCGATGCCATCCAGTGGCTCGTCGACCAAGGCTGCCAGGTGCATCCCTACATCCACCGCGGCTGGTGGATCGACACAGGCAAACACATCGACCTGTTGGAGGCCAACAACCGCGTCCTAGCCGAGTTGACCCACCACATCGAAGGCTATGTTGACCGCGACAGCAAGCTGGACCACCTCGTCACGGTCGAGCGCGGCGCCGAGGTCATCAACAGCGTGGTGCGCGGGCCGGCCATCATCGGCGAAGACTGCCGCATCATCAACAGCTATGTCGGCCCCTTCACCAGCATCTACCACGACACCGTGGTCGAAGACAGCGAAATCGAACACAGCATCGTACTAGATCACAGCCGCATCGTCGGCATTCCCAGCCGCATCGAAGACAGCGTTATCGGCCGCGATGTAGAGATCACCTTCAGCCCGATCAAGCCCAAGGCCTATAAAATGACGTTGGGCGATCACTCGAAGGTAGGGCTCCTATAGCGCGCCCGGTTGCCGGCAGCCATACGATGGAGGTTGCAGCCCCGTTTGCCATCACGTCCGCGCCCGCCCTTGCCGCCGCTCTGCGCGTTGCCGCCTGTGATGCGCCGCATCAGCCGTCGGCCGCGCTCTTCCGGCGTGAGCGGCTCGTGCCCATGTACCGCATCAAGCGGCTTGCGCCTGAGGCCGAAGCCGCCGCCGCGGCCCATGTCCTGGCCGAAACGGCCGAGCGTCTACGCCGCCTGGGGCCGGCCTACGCCGAATGGCGCGAGTTCGACGCCTGCGCCTACTTTGACCTTCTGCCCGCCCAGGCGCACCGGCTGGTCCGCATCTCGGAACGCGTCGCCACCGTGCATGTTTCTTTCTATGCCGACTTGTTGCTGCCGTCCTTTCGCAGCGCCGAACGCTATTGGGCCGAGACGTTCTGCCCGGCTTACCGACGGATGACGCACAGCCTTGCTCAGTCCGCCGAGCCGCTGCCCGCGGTGCTAAAATTCCAAGACGTCATCCAGCCGCGCATGGTCAAACGCTGGCTGGATCTGCAAGAGATACTGGAACAAACGCGCCGCTTACTGGACCAGGATGCGTCGTTTCTGGCGGCTAACGGCAGCGAAGATGAGCGGGCTAGATGGCGGCAGATCTGGCGGCAACGCCCCGCTGCCGGGCTGGATCCGCACTTGCAGCCGGCCCTGCCCTCGCTGCCCACGCTGACCCTGTCCGTCGACTTTCCTTTGCCGCCCTACCGCCAACCGGGCAGGCTGCGCCGTCTGCGCACCAACCGCACGCGTCGCCGCCCCCCCTTGGCGCACACCGAAGCGGCCCAGTCCGGCGCGCGACAGCCTTTTCGTCGCACTTGAGTTGGGAACCTTATGCCTGTGCAAGACCGTTCGACCCTTGACCGCCGCTCCGGCGCTATGAAACTTCGGCAACCCGAACCCGTCGCCTCTCCCTCGCCAGGGAGCAGGCATTCCGCCTGAGGGAGGAACCTAGCGTGCAACACCTACTCGTCACCGGCGGCGCCGGCTTCATCGGCTCGAACTTTGTGCGCATGATGCTGGGCAAATACCCGGACCTCACCATCACGGTCTTTGACAAGCTGACCTACGCCGGCCGCGTCGAGAATCTGCAGGACGTGGCGGCCAATTACCGAGACCGCTACCGCTTCGTGCAGGGCGACATCTGCGACGCCGCGGCCGTGGGCAAGGTTATCGCCGAGCAGCAGATCGACGCCATCATCAACTTCGCCGCCGAAACGCACGTCGACCGCAGCATCCTCAACCCGGACGACTTCATCCAGACCGACGTCTACGGAACCTATATCCTGCTCGAAGCGGCGCGCAAAGCCGGCAACCTGCGCTATCACCAGATCAGCACCGACGAAGTCTACGGACACGTCGAGGGCAGCCATCGCAGCCTGGAAACCGACTGCGTTGCCCCGCGCAGCCCCTACGCCGCCAGCAAGGCCAGCGCCGATCACCTCGTTAACGCCTACTTCATCACCTACGGCCTGCCCATCACCATCAGCCGCGGGGCCAACAACATCGGCCCGTACCAATACCCGGAAAAGGTCGTGCCCCTCTTCGTCACCAACGCCCTCAACGACATGCCCTTGCCCGTCTACGGCGACGGCAAACAGCGCCGCGACTACCAATTCGTGCTCGATCACTGTGAAGCCGTCGACCTGGTGCTGCAAAAAGGCGTGATCGGCGAAACCTACAACATCGGCACCGGCACGGAGATCACCAACCTGGAGATGGTCGAAATCCTGCTGGATGAACTGGGCAAGCCGCGCACCCTGATCCAGCACGTCGAGGATCGCCTCGGTCACGACCGCCGCTACTGTCTAGACGTACACAAGATCATGGCGTTGGGCTGGGAACCGGACTATTCGCACGAGGAGGCGCTGCGCATGACCGCCCGCTGGTACATGCACAACCAGTGGTGGTGGGAGCCCATCCGCTCCGGAGAATTTCGCGACTATTACGCGCGGGTATACGGCGACCGAAAACGCCTCGCCTAAACGCACGTGCCGGAAACCATGAACATCGTCCGTGCTGTCGAAACCGACCTGCCCGCCATTCGCCGCCTCATCCAGACCGCGCGCTACCGCTACGCCGACTACGGCATCGAGGACCTGCCATCTCTGGCGAGCAAGGCGGAGTGCAGGTTGGGCATGGACGCGGACGGTCCGTGGGGCTTCATCAGCGTACAGGTCGAAGCGCGGCCGCCCACCCTGCCCGCCTTCGCCTCGCCGCGCGCCTACTTGCGGGCGCTGGCTCTGCGCACCGGCCATGCGCCCCGGCAATTCGTTGCGCCGCTGTTGGCGGCTGTCGAAGACGAACTGCGCCGCCGTGCGGAGCCGCCGCAGATCATCACCTATAGCGGCGATCCCTGGATGGAGGAGGCCTTGCTCGCCGCCGGCTATGCAACCGCGGACAAAGTGCAGTTCTTTGAACTGGATCGTCTGCGCCAACGCAGCCGCTCTCTGCCCAAACCGGCAGGCCCGGCCTGTCTACGACCCGCCCGCGCCCCCGACCTGGAAGCGCTGGCGCGTCTCGACGCCGCGGCCTTCCCGCCGCTCTGGCATTTCAGCCGCCAAGACCTGTTGGAACTGCTCATGCGCAGCCGTCTCCAGGTCGCCTGGCGTGAGGACGAGGCTATCGGCTATGCAGCCCTGATCGCCAATTCGGGCAGCGAGGCCCAACTTGCGCGCCTGGCCGTGCGCCCGGACGCACAAGGGCGCGGCGTCGGCCGCCAGCTTCTTGCCGACGCCATTCACTATGCCGCCCACGCCGGCTATCGGGCGATCGTGCTCAACACACAGACGGATAACGCCCGCTCGCAGCGCCTCTACCGCGCCTTCGGCTTCCTGCCCATCGCCGACCCCATCGCCGTCTTGGTCCACAAGCTCGGCTGAGCTTGCCCCCTCGCGTTCCCGCAGTTGAACCGGCATTTCTCCGCCGCGAATCGGGCGCGCCTCACAAAACAGACAGATGGTCAACAATTCGTGTCGTTTGTGGAATTCGCGGCTTTTTCGCGGCGGGCCTCTGCTCTTGACGCAATTTGGCGAGCAATCGGGCAGACCAGTGCAACCACAATTCGTGATTTTGGGGCACATTTCCCCAACAAAAGCATTTATCCCCAGAGTTATCCCCAGCCGGCGGGGAAAACTGGACAAAACTGCTCGCGGCGGC
>Ga0334886_1001248_pt1 | contig 30863 bp, 24 predicted proteins | sample GraSluR1_MG_9_FD_207232 | JGI IMG/M metagenome (GOLD analysis project Ga0334886, IMG submission 207232) | Sludge microbial communities from methane-producing bioreactor in Wageningen University, Netherlands - Granular Sludge_27_06-R1 | ecosystem: Engineered > Bioreactor > Anaerobic >... | reverse complement strand
CTGCAAACCTCAGCGGAACTCAAAGCAGCAAGAATGCTTGTTTCTGATTGAGGTATCCTTCGTACACCACATTGGCGAACGGAGCCTCGAGAAGAGAACATCAAGCATATTGTCCTCATTTCCAGGACATATGTCCTCAAATTAAGGACAACTGTCGACCCCATCATGGTGAGTAAAAATCCGCTTCGACGAGAGTCTGACCCGGATCAGGCGGCCGGTCCGTCAGGGCGCTACCTTGAACACCTCGTAGCGGTTCTGCGCGTTGACGGTCAACCCCCACAGTTCGTTCCTGCCAGGATGAGAGATAAGTTCCAGGAGGGGATTGACCAGCGTGAGCCCGTCAACCGTTCCCTTCCATGACAGTTCGGCCAGGTCGAAGATGTCGATGGTGTTGCCGGTGGATACCGTGTACAGGAACACCGAATTGCCAACCGGATGCAGCGCGAAGATGGAGGAGGAGGGGGTTGCCATGGATTCAACCATGGTCAGGTCATTGGCGTTGAGTATCGTCAGCATGCCGTCTTTCATGAGGTGAAGCTTTCCGTCCCCGCTGATCACCGGCCTGCATTCCGAGCCTGTCAGGGCGTTCCGGGTGATCTGACAGGTTACCGGATCGAACTTCAGGATCATGTTGTCGGAGTAACCGTATGTGCCGTGGCCCTCAACCGAGAATCCCCGCGAGACCATGCAGAGCACGGTGTCTACTCTGGCCAGGGAGGGCAACTGCAGCACCACCGCGTTCACGTCCCGGCACATCAGGATCTTGTCGCCGCCCAGCATCGGGATGAACCCCGTTACCGTCTCACTGGTGGTGAACTCGGTTTGCGTGAGAAGGTCGGCGGTGGCCAGGACGACTGTGGTTCCGCTTCCCTCGGAGTAACTGGAGTAGATGACTTCCCCCGTCTGGGGGATTACCGCGTAGTGGGAAGCGCTTCCCCGGGGAAACTCCGGAGATGACTGGGTGTAGCCGTTCGCGTAGCACACGAGCTTGTCGTAGGAACCGGCAGTCATCTCGCTGAGCCAGAAGTACACTCTGTCGGAATTCCCGGAGGGGGACTGCAGATTGAATATCTGGCTGCTTCCGGAACCCGAAGGCGCCATCCAGCTGTCCGCCTTCTTCCCGGGGAAATCATCCGGAGGCTGCGGATCCGAGGGACCAGCGGAGTTGTCGCCGCATGCGGTGAAGACCAGAAGGAAACACACTGAAAGGCAAACCAACAGTTTCAACATTGCATCCCTCCTCCGTGACGGCCAAGCCAAATGATGCTCCAATGATGCTAAGGTTGAGCCGCTTCGAACAGTGCGGCAGCTGAACCGGGCTCAGAAGGAACCGCCCGTGCTGTTTCGGGGAGATGCAAAGCACTATCCTTCACGCATCACATTGACGGACGGAACAGCGCCCTGTATTCATCGCTGCAGAGGGGGCATGCAGATGGACCTTTTCACAGGCTCCGCCCCTCAGCTCGGGGGCGTGAGGCTCGGAACCTCGGGTTTCTCATTTCCAGACTGGGCCGGCGTGTTTTACCCCCCGGGGCTTTCCCCGGGGAAGCGGCTGGCCTTCTACGCCACCCGCTTCAACGCCCTGGAGATAAACGCCAGCTATTACCGAATCCTTCCCGGGTCATCCACGGCGAGAATGGCTGATACCGTTCCCCCGGGGTTCATTTTCTGCGTGAAGCTGCACCGCTCCATGACCCACGAAAGAAACGCCGGAGAGCCGGAGTGGAAAGCCTTTCACGAAATGATCGGCCCTTTTCGGGAATCCAGCCTGCTTGGCCCCGTTCTTGCCCAGTTCCCCTGGTCCTTCCCCCTCGCGGAACAAAGCTTCGAATGGCTTCGCGAAGTTAGGGGCCGCCTCGGAGAGCTTCCGGCGGCCGCCGAATTCCGCCATGAAAGGTGGTACGCTTCCGAGCCTCTCCAGCGGGTTGCGGAAACGGGATTCGTTCCGGTGGCGGTGGACCTGCCGGATCTTCCCGGGCTGCCCGGCAGGGGTATTCCAGCAACCGAAAGTTTCGGTTACGCAAGGCTTCACGGAAGAAACCGGGAAAAATGGTGGAAGGGCGGAGCGGAAAGGTACGATTACCGGTACACTCCCGGAGAGCTGGGGGAGTGGGCGGCGGCAATCCGTGTGATGGCTTCCCGGGGGAAGGGAGCTTATGTATTCTTCAACAATTGCCATATGGGCCGGGCCGCCATTGATGCCCGGGCAATGAAAAGCATGCTTGAGGAGTCATCATGAAAGTTTCTGCAGCGATTCTGGTTCCGCTGATTCTGTCCGCCGGGTGCGGCCCCTCCTCCCCTTCCATCCAGGGAGACTTTCCCCTGTTCTATCTTATGGATGTGGACACCGGAGAACCCTCCATGGTCTGCTGCTTTCTCGGCGCCCAGGGAGACGCCCTGGCCGCGGCGGGCACGAGGCTTCTGTTTCTGGACAGGGATGTGGGATTCGTCAAGGCGGATGTCAACCTCTCATCACCCATAGCCCATGCGGCTTCGAGTCCCGAGGGAGGGTACGGCCTTGCGGTTTCAGGGCCGTTGCTTCACATAGTAAGCAACGAAACCTACATCCAGCGTCAGCCCTTGCCTCTTCCGGCGCCGGGGGCCTTCATTCTTCCCAAACCCCAGTCCACCCTGCTGGTGATTCTCTGCAGTGACGGAACCGCGGTGAAGGTGAGCACCAGCAACTGGGAGATAACCGCCCAGGGGCAGACAGGCGCCAATAACCCCGGGGCCGCCGCCATGAGTTCCGACGGACGCTATGTGTTCGCGGGAAACGCCCAGGGAAGGGTGTACAGAATCTCCACGGTAGACCTGTCCTCGGAGATGACATTCCAGGCTCCGGGGGCGGTAACTGATTTCTTCCCGCTTCCGGGCCAGGAAATGCTCATGACCGTGGAAGGGGTTTCCCAGGTATGGGCCGTGGATGTGAACACCGGCCTTCACACGGAAAGCTACGACATTACAGCGCCGGCGGTGGCGGTGTGCGCCACCGGCGACGGCAGGTTCATCTACGCTTCCGTACCGGGGCAGGGCATTGTTATCGTGGACATCCTGGACAATACGATTGTTACCCAGTCAAACGCCTTCGGCTCTCCTGCGGACATGGCGGTGAACGGCAACTCGACCCGGGCGGTGATATCCTGTCCGGATATGCTGAAGGTGTTCATGCTTCAGAGGTAGAAACCCCTGTAGGCATTCCATAGAACATCTCCGAAGAACAGGGCGATTCCCCCGCCCACGGCCATGAACGGACCGAAGGGAATGGGGCGTGCCCTCCGTGCGCCCCGGGCAAGAATCAGAAGGCCGTACATCGCTCCGACGAGAAAGGAAAGGAAAAGCCCGGCCACCACCGGACCCGGCCCCAGAAAGGCCCCGAGGCATGCCGCGAGCTTCACATCGCCCCAGCCGAGGCCGGACTGGAAATCATCCTCTTCCTCCTCGAAACCCTCCGGCGCCTCGACCCGGACCTTGCGTGACTTCAGATAGGCCACTGAAAAGGCCCGCACAAGCAGGAAGAACAGAAACGCTCCCGCCGCCGCCAGAAGGGCCGGCAGAAACCCCGGCGCTTCAGGAACAAGGGAAAGCGACAGCCCCGCAACGGTTCCGCCAATTGATACCGAATCCAGAATAAGAAAATGCTCGATATCGGTTCTGACCGAAAGCACCATGAGAGACAGAAACAGGGCATGATGGAAGAAGAGCGGGGTCATGCCTGTCCGGAAAGCGGCGGCCAGGAAGAGAAGGCCTGTGCAGAGCTCCACAACAGGGTAGACCACCGGTATCCCGACCCGGCAGGAACGGCACTTCCCCGCGAGAAGAAGCCAGCTCAGAACCGGGATGTTGTCTTGGGGGGCTATGGGCGCGCCGCACGCCGGGCAGGCGCTTCCCGGGCGCACGATGGATTTTCCCTGTGGAAGCCTCCATGCGGCGACATTCAGAAAACTGCCCACCGCAAGGCCCAGAAGGGTTGCGAAGAGAAGGAACACCAGGGGCGGAAGTGAAGTTATCAAAGAGTCTCCCAAAAGATTAGCGGGGGATTTCCTTGCACGGCCCATCCTAAGAAAATATAATCCAGCGGATCAAACGCCGGAAGACCGGCTATTCCCGGAAACGGAAGGGGTTGAATATGAAGAAAGCGATTGCCTTCGTCATGATTGTCAGCGTGGCCGCTCTGGCCGCCGGCGAGTTCGCTACCGGAGGCTCCGAGATGGTCCGGTTCAGGGGCTCCGGCCTTTTCCGGTGGGATTTCTACGGCGCAAGCGGCGCCAACCCCGAAAACAGCATGAGCTCCTGCGCCATCATCGACTGGCTTCCCAAACTTAACGACAATGTGGACGGCCAGTTCAGCCTCGAGCTTTACAGCTCGAGCGGCAACATAAGGCTGACCGACCTTTTCCTGAACCTGCATCTCACCGAAAACATCACCCTCAAGGGAGGGCAGTTCAAACTTCCCTTCGGTTACGCCAACACCCTCAGCAGCGCCACCATGCCCTTTGCCTACAGGGCGGCGGTTCTGCCCGCGCCGGACTTCATGGCCTACGGCGGCCGTGACATAGGCGCATGTCTGAGCGTCGGGCTTGATCTTATGGCCCTTGACCTGGCGTTGACCAACGGCACGGGCAACAACAGCATGGCGGACACCACAGTGAACAAGCAGTTCACAGCCCGGTTGACGGCAGATCCCATGGATTGGCTGAAGCTGGGTGTTTCCGCCGCCATTATCGGCCAACCGGAGCAGCAGTCCGGCGAGATTGCCGTGGGCAGCTGGAACAGCATGGCCCTGGACATTTTCGCCGTTGCGGACTATGCCCTGTCGGAAAGCGCCGATCTGCACTTTGCCGGCGAGTACATGAACCTGGGCTACGCCGGCCCCGAGGTGGAGGGCTTTGAGTATAACGACGGAAACGTAATGCTTTTCACAGTGGCCGCGAGTTTTGCCACAGGCGCGGATTTCGTTCAGTCGGTGCGCCCCGCGGTCCGCTTCGAGGTTTTCAGCCCCATGAACTACTATCTTCCGAACAGTGAACCGGAAGACAACAAGACCGCCATCGATTTCTGTCTGAACCTCGACCTGTTCAGCCGGAACAACACACTTCAGATCGGGGGCCGGAACTACGGCTACGAGAACGAGAACCTTAGCGGTTACACCGATCTTTACGCCAACTGGCGGATGAATTTCTAAGGCGGAAGCCATTGTTCAGGGATTCGGAGCCATAAAACCGACACAGGGGGGAATATCCATGGAAGAGGAGAATGTTCAGGAAAGCGCCCAGGGGGCCAGTTCGGAAACGCAGAAATCAGCCTATCACGAGAAGAAGATAAGCTGTTCCAACTGCGGCGCCCCCCTGAGCTACATGGAGGGCGAGGCGGTCATCACCTGCTGTTACTGCGGAACCACAACCATGCTCGCCGGGCTGGACAACATCATCAAGGTCGAGTCCCACTACATGCTGAGCCCGGAGCTTAACGCCGGATCCGCCGGCGCCGCTCTCAGGAAATGGATGCAGAAGGGATTCCACAAGCCCAAAGACCTTCCCGCGGAGGCCCGGATCAACGATACCAATCCTCTCGTGCTTCCTTACTGGATCATAACCGCCCGGGCAACCACCCATTGGCGGGGAATGAACCGTAAAACCCGAACGACGGGAACCGGCGACAACAAGAAAACGGAAACCTACTGGGAACCCGTAAACGGCAGGTTCACCGAGGAGTTTACCTGGCCCGTCTACGCCCGGGAGAAAACCAGCGAGTTCTGGGGAGTCGACATGCTGGAGCCGGGCAAGGCCAGCGTCCACCCGGACTGGGGCAAGTTCTGGCTCAGAAGCGGCGGCGGCGCCTCAAGCCCCAACAAGAACCTTCTGGAAGGGACCGTTGGCTTCTCCATCGAGAAAATCAAGGATTCCGGAATGGAAAAGAACCTGGTGAACGGGCAGATCACACAGGAAAGGGCCGAGGGAAACGCCAGAAGCCGCATCGTGAACCGCCACGCGAAAACCGCGGAAAGCAAGGCCACCAAACTCACCGACTGCGACACCACTGTTGAAGTGGAAAAGGCGGACCTCGTCTACCTTCCGCTGTGGCTCATGAGTTACAGTTACAGCGGCAAGCCGTACAAGGCCCTGGTCAACGCCTCATCCGGGGATGTGATCGCCGCCGAGTATCCGGTGGGCAAGATGGCAAGGGTTGTGAATTTCAACATCGTCTTCCTGCTCATAGCGGCAATTTTCGCAGTGTTGGGCAGCGGCGAAGGCGGATCCTGGGCGTGGTACATCGCCGGCGCTCTTGGTGGAACCGCGCTTCTCTATACAGTGCTGCGGATAGTGAAACCCCTGAAGCTCTGAGACCGCACACAGGGAAGAAGACTGCATTCAGAGACTGGAGGCGTTGAATGGAACGGATTCTGACCACCATTCAGGAATGGCTGGCGCTGTACGGATTGAGGGTCGTGGGCGCCCTGGCAATTCTTGTCATCGGGCGATTCGCGGCAAAGGGAATCAGAAAGCTTCTGAAAAAGCTGCTGCGCAAGCACGGTGTGGATGAAACCCTGGTCTCCTTCACATCCAGCGTGTCATATGTGGCGGTGATGGTTTTCATCATCATTGCGGCCATCGGTCAGCTTGGGGTCCAGACCGCCTCCTTCGTGGCCATCCTGGGTGCCATGGGCCTCGCGGTGGGTCTTGCCCTTCAGGGCTCCCTGGCCAACTTCGCCGCCGGGGTGCTGATGATCATCTTCAAGCCCTTCAAGGTGGGTGACTTCATAGAGGGGGGAGGCACCGCGGGAACGGTGGAGGCCATCGGCATCTTCACCACCGAAATGAAAACCCCGGACAACAGGAAGGTCATCCTTCCCAACGGCAAGCTTACCGCGGACAGCATCACCAACTACTCCGCCCGGGATCAGCGTCGGGTGGACATGGTGGCCGGGGTCAGCTACGCCGATGATCTGGACAGGGTTCGGAAGGTTCTGGAAGGTATTCTCGAAGCGGACGAACGGATCCTCAGAGATCCGCCACCCACCATAGGAGTACTTGCTCTGGCGGACAGCAGCGTGAACATTGCGGTAAGACCATGGGTAAAGACCCAGGATTACTGGAGTGTGTTCTTCTCGGTACAGGAGCAGATAAAGAAGCGCTTCGACGCCGAAGGCATAACCATTCCCTTCCCCCAGCGTGACCTTCACCTCCATCAGGCCAGGGAAGGCAAAGCGGGAGACGAGAGAGCATGACTGAAATCAGCGGAACCAAAGAGGAGATGCACCGGCATTTCGCGGTGAGCCTTTTCAACCTGACCTGGGAACTTCTTGACACCCAGAACAGAACTCCGGAACAGGATCAGCGCATGCTTCACTCCGCCCACGCGTCCCGGTTCCACTGGGGTGAAATCGGAACCCCCCTAGAGCTTCTGAGGGGTGAGTGGCAGGTGTCCAGGGTATGCTCCGTATTGGGCCTTTACCAGTCCGCGGTTTATCATGGAAGGCTCTGTCTGGAACTCTGTGAAGCCAACGACATAGTCGATTTCGACCTGGCATTCGCCTGCGAGGCCCTTGCCCGGGGTTATGCCGCCCAGGGAGCTGTGGAGAAGTCACAGGAGTACATGGAGAAGGCCCGGCTTGCCTGCGAAAACATCGAAGACCAGGAGAACCGCGAGTACTTTCTGAGTGAACTGGCCACAGTTTCCGGTATTCGGCCCGCAAGCGGAAGTTGAACGCGGGCTTAGAACTTCAGGTAGGTGCCCACCCGGAAGTACGGGCCGGAGAAATCAACCGAGAAATCTCCGGTGCGGTCTCCGTCAAGCTTGACATCGCACACACGGTAACCCCCCTCGGCGCCGAACACCAGAGGAAGGCCGAGTACCTTTCCGGATTCCTGGTCTATCCTCATGCCGGAGAGGAACCCGATACCCGAACCGGTTTCCGAAGTGGAGGTGTTCGGAGTGTCGATCCTCCTGCTTACCATGGCCAGCATTGGACCGGCTCCGACTGAAACCGAGGGATTGCCGGTCAGTTTGTAGTATGCGGACATTTCCACATTCACTGAACGGTTCTCCAGGGTTACCACTTCATCCCTCGGGCTGCCAAACAGGAAACCGAGGCCGCCGGTTATGATTCCGAAGAGAATGTATCCTCCGGGGTTGTAGTTTTCCTCATAGGAACCGCTGAACCTGCTCACAGTGACTGCGCCCCGAAGACGGACGCTGCTGGAAACATCTCCAAGGGCTTCAACCCCTCCTGTCCAGGCAACGGCGTCGAGCTTGAGCGGTAGACCGCCTTCCGCGAGAAGATCAGCGTAAGCCTTCTCGTCCGACATGGAGGCGAAACCGCAGTCAAATGTGAAACCTGCCCTGAACGAGCTTGCCTGAAGGGCCATCAGCGCCATTGCGCATGCAGATGTGATCATTGCCTGTCAACCTCCAGAATACGGACCGAAACCCTTGTTCCATCCAGGTAGACTTCCACGGTGTAGAGGCCGTCTCCGGGGTAAAGCCCCCCGTCGTCCAGAAGGTCCCAGACTACGGTATGGACACCGGCGTCCTGCGGGGTCGAGGTCAGAAGCGTTCTTACCGTGAGCATGGCGCTGTTCGCAACCGTCACGGTAACGGTTCCCGCCGAGTGAAGAGTGTACTCCACCTCAACCGCGTCGTTCACCACTGTGAAAGGATAGGTTGCGTCTCCGCAACCGGCGGCAAGAACGAAAAGCATCAAACCGGCCAGCGCTGCAATGACCCTTGCCATGAAAATGCTCCTTCCTTATCAGCAATCAAGCAACAGAAGAATGCAATTTATAGCAGTGGAATCCGGGTCGGTCAATGCGGCTGGCCGGGCAGATTGGAAGAGGTTTCTTCGCCATCGGCCTCAAGCATTCTCATCAGAACTCTTCTGGCTTTTGCGGCGGTTTCCTCCGGAATCCGGATGGGATTCCTGTTTCCCGCCAGGATGGCTTGGATGTCGTCAGTGGTGGACATCTTCATGTTGGGGCAGACCAGTTCCATGCTCAGGGGCAGATACGTGTTGTTCGGATTGGCCTTGCGCAGTGTGTGAATGAGCCCGATCTCCGTTCCCACAAGAAAGGTTGCGCCGGTCGCCGCTTTCGCTACCTTCATCATTCCCCCGGTGCTGAGCACATGGTCCGCCGTGTCCCGAACTTCCTTCACGCATTCCGGGTGCGCCATCACCACAGCGTCAGGATGGGCCGCCCTGCTCTGCCGGACATCATCCGGGGTTAGCCGCACATGCACATTGCAGTAACCGTTCCAGCATACGACTTCACAGCCCGCCCGCTCGCCGGTGTATTCCCCGAGGTGCCGGTCCGGCACGAAAAGGATCGGAAGCTTCGTGTTCATTCCCTTCGCTGCGGTCACCGCGGTTGATGATGTGCAACACATGTCGGAGAGGGCCTTCACCTCCGCCGTGGAGTTTACGTAACACAGGGTGGGAGAGCCCGGGTGCTCTTCCTGAAAGCGCCTGAGCTGTTTAGGGGTGATCATGTCCGCCATGGGGCAGCCCGCGGTTTCCGAAACCGGAAAAACATCCTTGTCCGGGGAGAGAATCGCGGCGGTCTCCGCCATGAACCTGACGCCAGCGAAGAGGATGGTTTTCTCCGGCACTTCCGTGGCGGTCTTCGCCAGTTGAAAACTGTCACCCACGAAGTCCGCCATGTCCTGTATGCGCCCAGGCTGGTAACAGTGGGCCAGCAGTACTGAGCCGGATCCTTTTTTCATCACTGGGTCCTCCCGGTGTTAATAAAAGATACTAAAATAGTAAGAAATATGCCAGTCTTCGAAGTTGCGGCCGCCGATTTCAAGGATAGTCGCTCCTGCATGGCGGGGAGAGTTGCTTTCAGGGCGGAGAAACCGTACGATCAGGGGTTCGGTCAAATGGTGATCGATGGGCTTGTTTCAGGTTTGTACCACCTGCGCGTTACCGCTGGATACGCTCGGAAAACGGCGAGGTCCGCTGTACTCAGGTGAAAACCGGTTTCTTCGGGGAGAGGCGCTGCATGAGAACAGCATTTCTGGGAGTTGTGCTTATGGCGGTTTCAGGATTGCCCGGGTTCACCCTTCCGGTCCCCGGCGCTTCTTTTCTTCCGGCACCGTTGTTCTTCATCATGGACGGGCAGGTCTACAGGCTGGCCCGGGATGGGTTTGCCCTTTCCCGTGTAACCGATGAGCCGTTTCCAGTGGAGAGCTTCGATGTATCGCCGGTCACGGGACATGTGGTTCTTGTAGCGGGAAACAGCCTGATTCTGCTGGAGCGGAACGGGGAGCGCCGGGTGTTGCTTTCGGGCCCGGAGTTGCCCCCGGCGGAAACCGGTGTTGAGCCCTTCAACGACAGGTTCAGGGTTGCCGGGAGAATCGCCACCCCAAGGTGGTCACCGGACGGAGGCTCCATCGCCTTTGTTCATGATGGGCTGATTGCGATGGAACTTCCGTCGGGAGTTGTGACGACTGTCCATTCAAACAACCAGCTTCCCCCTCCAGGAGAGAACTGGGATGCCCTGGTGTTCCGGAGTGTTGAAGAGTGGTCCCCGGATGGAGAACGGATTCTTGTAACCACATACAATTTCCCTCTGACCAGTTTACACCATGTTTCCATGGGCATCAAGGAGCTGTCAGGCCACCGCGGCCTTTTCCATGTCGCGGAAAGCGCGGTGTCCTTCGGCTGGAGCGGCGACGGGCAGGAGCTTTACCTGGGCAACCCCGACTTTGGAGGCCAGTCATCCCTTTGCAGGCTCGGTCCGCCGGACTGGAGCTGTTTACTGCTTGGTGAGGAGGTTCCCGCCCGAAACTACTGGTTCTACTCACATCCCTGCGTGGCTCACGACGGCGATGTGAGTGTGTTCGTATCAATGGGGCAGGATCCCGTCTCCTCCCAGGGCTGGTACACCCTTTACAGGGTTGACCATCGGGGCTTCGGCATGACCGCCCTGAGGGAGGAACGGTTCACGGTGTCGGATGCGCTGTGGGCTCCTTCCGGAATCGGGGTTCTGCTGGTCGATGATCAGCAGCGACTCTCCTGGATACCGGCGGGGGACGGCCGCATACGGAACCTGCCGGTTTCCGGGGCTTCAATGCTGAGGTGGGGGCACTGAGTTTCCCGGGGGTGATTCCGGCTGAACCGGCGCTTCTTCCCGGTCTTTTTCAACATTGTTTCCGGAAAGCCAGTTCCTGAAGGCTTCCCTGCCTTCCTCGCTCCAGAATCGCCGGTAGTCGTTCTCCATTTCGGTTTGGAAGCTGTCTTTCCCCGCCTTGCCTTTCCTGCTTCGCTCAACCCGATGGCTGTGATCGCCGCCGAAAAGCAGATGAGCCAGCACCACAAGTCCCACGGCCTGCCAGAAACCCACTTCGGGCAGACCAAAGACCACGGGCATAAGGGCGTTCCACAGCCATCGGACGAGTAATCCGAAAACAAGCCCGAGGACAGTCACACCCGCCAGCCCGAGAAGCACCAACCCGACGATTTTCACGGCCTTTGCCGGGCCGCTGCCCTCCACTTCATGATTCAGAAACCTGAATCTGTACCTGCATTCCTTCATCTCATTCCTCCTCCAGTTCCTCAAGCCTTTTCCTCAGCGTTCTGATACCCCGGTGCTTTCTTGCCAGCAGTGTTCCGAGGGGGATGCTCCACTCTTCCGAAAGCTCCCTGAATGATCTGCCGTTGAACTCCGTTTCGACGATAACCTCCATCTGCTGCCGGGGCAGTTCCCGAATCAATCCCAGAAGCAGTTCCATTCGGGTTCTGTTGTGATGGGAGTGCACCGGACATGCGGTGTTTGCCGCGGCTTCGGGAAAACCGCCGTCAGAATCCTTGAGGAGGTCAAGGGCAATTGGTTCCCGTCTCTGACCCCTGTAGAGGTCCACAATCCGATTCCGCAGCGCGCGAAGTACATAAGCAGAGATATTCAGGATGGGGCCGGTGACCAGCGGTCTCTCAAGAACAGCCAGCATTACATCCTGCACAATGTCCTCTCCGCCCTGGTCAACGGTCTCCCGAATCCGCGACCGGACATATGCCACAAGCATCTGGCGGTTCTCCGCGAAAAATGTCGTCAGCTGGTTTCTCTGCGTCACCGGACTCCTCCAGTCTCCTTTCCGGTACAGACGAAATACCATTCCAATCATTGCATGTGGCTTCCCTGGAACAATCCGGGCTTTGCGGGCCTTGTATAATGCCGGTGTTTTCTGTTTTCAGTAAACCCGTTCCCGGAGGTTGCCATGTTCACCGTTATTTTCATGCTGGCGCTGTACACAATGCCCATCGCTCCCGCTGCCCCAAGGCTCCCCTTCGATGTGGCTGCCCCCGGGGGAGTGAGAACCGACTTCTATTACTGGCTTCGCGATACGGGGAATCCCGGCACGATTCCGTACCTCGAGGAGGAAAACGCCTATGCGGAGTCCTTTTTCGCCGCCACCGGCGACATCAGGGCGGTTCTGTACGAAGAGATGGCCCGCCGGCTTCCCGGGGAAGACACCTCGGTCCCATGGGAGTACAACGGCTGGTGGTACGGTACCAGGTATGAAGCCGGGGCCGATTACCCGGTTTACTTCCGGCGCCGGGGGTTTTCCGGGGGCGAGGAGCAGCTTCTTTTCGACATGAATCGGCTGGCGGAGGGCCGCGGCTACCTGTCGCTGGCGGGAATGAGGGTAAGCCCCGACGGAAGCGTGATCGCTCTCTGCCTTGATACTCTGGGGGATCACAGGGGAACCATTGTTTTTCTGAATGTGGAAACCGGAGCCTTTCTGCCCGACACCCTTGTGAACACCAGCAGCGACATGGCCTGGGCCGCGGACAGCGGCACGTTCCTGTTCGGCTTTCTCGACGAAACCCGAAGAACCGCCGGCTTTGCCAGGTATGTACCGGGCTCCGGCGATGAGCCGGAACATGTGTTCCTTGAGGCGGATTCCACATACTGGCCGTGGATGTACGAAGCCAGGAACAGGGAGTGGATCGTTATCGGCACTGAGAGCGCTGAAACTTCCGAGTACCTGCTGATACCCTCCGCCGACCCCTTCTCGGACCCAATGGTGGTTTTCCCAAGGGAACAGGGAGTACTTTACTCCATCGAGTTCGCGGGTGATTCCATGTACATCCTCACCAACAGGGACGCGGTGAATTTCAGCCTTCTGAAAACCATGCCCTTTTCCGACAAGCCGCCGGTTTCCGTTCTTTCCCACGATTCCCTTGTTCTTCTGGAAGGGATGGACGGCTTCAGGAACCACCTGGTGATACGGGACAGAACCGGCGGCAGAAGCGGCCTTCGAATCCGTGCCCTTCCCGGAGGTGAATGGTTCAGGGTGGCTCTGCCCGATGTGCCCGGCTCACTTTTTTCTTCGTCCAATCATGAGTTCCACACCGGGAGTTTCCGCTTCGAGTACTCATCCCTTGTTACCCCATGGTCCACGGTTTCGTGTGACCTGGAAACCGGGGAACTGGAGTTTCTGAAGACGGAGATCGTGACTGGCTACGATCCCTCTCTGTATGCCACAGAACTGCTTGCCGCTCCCGCTGCGGACGGAGTGCCGGTGCCGGTCTCCCTGGTCTATCGGAAAGACCTTTTCTCTCCCGGGGAAAACCCCCTTCTGCTGGAGGGCTACGGCTCCTATGGGTACAGCTTCGACCCCATGTTCAGCTCCGGCCTGCTCAGCCTTCTCGACCGGGGGTTCGTATACGCCATCGCCCATGTGAGGGGCGGGCAGGAGTTGGGGCGCCGGTGGTATCTGGATGGCAGGCTCCTTCAGAAAAAGAACACGTTTACCGATTTCGTAAGCTGCGGTGAGTACCTGACGGCTCAGGCCTGGTGCGACCCAGGGCTTCTGTTCGCGATGGGGGAGTCGGCGGGCGGTCTTCTCATCGGCGCCGTGGCCAACATGCGTCCGGATATGTGGCGGGGGCTGGTGGCCGGTGTTCCCTTCGTGGATGTGGTCACCACCATGCTTGACCCCACGATTCCCCTCACCACCAACGAGTACACCGAATGGGGCAACCCGGCGGACCCGGTCTTCTATGATTACATGCTTTCATATTCCCCCTATGACAATGTGGCTCCGGTGGATTATCCGGCCATGCTGGTCACCGCGGGGTTACACGATTCACAGGTGGGTTACTGGGAACCCGCCAAGTGGGTGGCCGCCATGCGCCACTTGGGTACCGGAAGCGAACCCCTTCTGTTCATGACCCATATGGGCGCCGGTCACGGAGGTTCATCAGGCAGGTACTCCTGGTTGTGGGACCTGGCGAACCGCTACGCTTTTCTGATTACCATGGCGGAAGCCCCGCCACGATAGGAAATGAGAAACAAGCGCAACACATGATCAAATTATAGTCATAGTGTAAATGTAATATTTTATCTGATTTGCACATGCCCCACAGGTTTTATTACCTTCGGGGAAATGCTGTTTCCGCCTTGAAGGGAGGGGTTTTGAAACTCACCGGAACTGCCGTTTCCCGCCCTGTGGCGGTGACCGTTCTTTCCATCGTTGTCGGAGTGCTGGGTGCGGTGGCGGTGATTCACATGCCGGTAGACCTGCTGCCCTCGGTGGAGTACCCCCGGCTTACCATAGAAACAAGCTACCCTTCATCAAGCCCCTTCGAGGTCGAACGCCTGGTTACCGACCCCCTGGAAGACGCTCTGGCCGGAGTTCGGGGGCTGCGCTCCTACACATCCCGCTCCTACGGCGACATGAGCCGTATCACTCTCGAGTTCGACTGGGGCACCAACATGGACTACACCAGGCTGGAGGTACGGGAAAAGCTGGACATAGCCAGCTGGTCCCTGCCTGACGGAACCGGCCGCCCCACCATGGTTGACTACGACCCTTCATCCCGGCCCTTCATGGAAATCCTGATGACCATGGACGGCGGGTGGACCGACAACACCGATTTCGCCCGGCGGGTTGTGACGGCAAGGCTTTCCCAGGCGGACGGCGTGGCTTCGGTAACCATCGACGGCGGCGCTGAGCCCGCGGTTTTCGTCAGGCTCAGGCCCGGAGTAATGGAAGAGCTTGGCATCGCCCCCGCCACGGTTAGCGCGGCCCTGGCCGGCGCCAACGCCATCACCGGCGGCGGCGGTGAGGTTCTCGATGGTCAGAAGGAGTTCTTCCTCTCCCTCAAGGGTGAGTTCGAAACACTGGAGGATGTGGAGAACACTGTTATTGGGTTCCTGGGTTCCACACCCCTGCTTCTGGGCACCGTGGCTGAGGTAACCCTGGACGAGAAGCCCCCCACGGAGTGGGCCAGCTTCAACGGAGAACGGGCCATAATCCTTCGGGTCAGAAAGATGGCGGAAGCCAATACAGTGGATGTGGCGGGAAGGGTTGAAACCCTGATAGACGACCTTGTCCAGGCCTACCCGGAGCTTACCCTCACCATCATTCAGAACGACGCGGGTTTCATCAGGGAATCCATCGGAGGCGTGGTGGAGGCCCTCCTTCTCGGAGGGCTTCTGGCGTTCGGTGTTCTCTTCTTCTTTCTCAGAGACTGGAAGAGCCCGATGGTGCTCGGTCTTTCTCTCCCGCTGAGCATCTCCATCTCGTTGTTCTTTCTTTACCTCGCGGGAGTAACGGTGAACATCATGAGCCTCGGCGGCCTGGCCCTGGGATCCGGCCTTCTGGTGGACAACGCCGTGGTGGTCCTCGAGGCCATCTACCGGCGCCGGGAAGGGGGCGAAGCCAAAAGGTCCGCGGCGGTCACCGGGACAGGAGAGGTGGGCCAGGCCATACTGGCCAGCACCCTGACCACCATCGTGGTGTTCTTCCCGGTGGTGTACATGGAAGGCATAACAAGCCAGCTTTTCCGTGATCAGGCCCTGGCCGTGGGTTCCGCGCTGCTTGCCAGCCTTCTGGTGTCGGTTACCGTGATTCCCGCCCTGGCCGCCCGCCTTGGGAAGACAGGGCCTTCAAAGGATGTTACGGCTCCACTGAAGGAGAGATACTGCCGGTTCCTGAACACCGCTCTTGCCCGCCGCAAATCATTGCTGGCGGTCACTCTGGCGGTTACGCTGGCAGCTTTTGCCGGCGCGGTTCTGCTGCCCATGCAGCTTCTGCCCGAAGTGCCCGAGAACCAGCTGGAAATCTCATTCAGCGCCCAGGAGGGAACCTCAATGAACCGCCTGGTGGATCTTTCCGAGGCGGCGGTGGAGATGGCGGCCCTTTCCGGCGCAGTCTGGACCAGCGGCAGGGTGGGCGTAAGGGCTCAGGAGGGCGTGGACGCTTTGCTCACATCTTACTACGAAAGCCCCGGAAAGGCTTCCGCGGCGATTGCGCCCCTGCGGGACTCATGGAACACCCTTTTCTCATTTCCCATTCAGGTGTCGGTGAGGGAGGGGCTTCTCGGCCAGATTCTGGGAGGGGGCAGCGGGTTTACGGTGTTTCTCGAGGGAAGCGACATGGATGCAACCCTCGAGGCCGCGGAAGTACTTGCGGCCCGGGTGCTGCTGGAGGTGCCAGGGGTTCTCGGGGCCGATGTGCAGTACCTGCCGGGAAAGCCCGAAATAGTCCTTACTCCTGATCAGGAGCTTCTTTCCCTTCTCGGAGTTTCCATAGGCGCGCTGGCGGATTTTGTGGAAAGCCTTTCCCGGGGCCTTGTCGCCACCACCTACTACCGGCAGGATGAAAGGGTGGATGTTCTGGTTCTGGCGGACCGGGGAGAAGGCATCAGGCTGGATTCCCTGTACGAACGGGCCATGCCGGTTTCCGGAGGCGCGGTGCAGTTGTCCCGGCTGGTGAGAGCCTCGGTCCGGGATACCCCGGGCTTCATCGAGCACTATCAGGGCAACCGGTCGGTGGCTGTGGCCATAGCCGGGGGCGGCACCAATATGGCCGGTACCGCGGAACGGGTGAGAAGGCTTTCGGAAACCGTGCTCGAGGGCCTTCCGGTAAGGCTCAGAATAGGCCCTGAAATCCAGGAGATGGACCGGACGGTTTCCAACCTTCTCCTGGCGGCGATTCTGGCGGTGGCGCTGGTTTATGTGCTTCTTGCGGTGCAGTTCGAGAATTTCCTCGAGCCCTTCATCATAATGTTCACTGTTCCCCTGGGGGTAATAGGAGTGGTGCTGGCCCTGGCCCTCACCGGCCAGAGCTGGAACGCCCTGTCGGGCATTGGGCTTGTGGTGCTGGCGGGAATCGTGGTTAACGACGGCATTCTTCTGGTGGAACGCATTGGCCAGCTCCGCCGACAGGGAATGGAAACCCGGGATGCCATTCTGGGCGCCGGCCGGGACAGGTTCAGGCCGGTTCTCATGACAACCGCCACAACCGCTCTGGGCCTTCTGCCAATGGCCCTGGGCATAGGCACCGGGGCAGCCCTTAGAAAACCTCTGGCGGTGGCGGTTATCGGGGGCATTCTGGTTGCCACTCTGCTGACTCTTGTGGTGGTTCCGGTGCTTTACAGCCTGCTGCGGGAGGGCCGCCGTTGATAAACCTGGTGCTTCGGCGTCCCAGGGGAACCACCATGGTTTTCGCCGCTCTTCTGGGTCTTGCGGTGGTTTCATTCTTCCGGATTCCCATCGAGGGTACGCCGGATACCACCCTTCCCAGCCTGAATGTAAGCACCACCTGGGCCGGCGCCGACCCGGAGGCCGTGTGTGAACAGGTTACCAGGCCCATCGAAGAGGCGGCCAGGCAGGTCAGGGGAGTCGAGGAAGTGTCTTCGGTTTCCAGGCAGGGCGCAAGCGGCGTGACCGTTTCCTTTACAAAGGGCACGGACATGGACATGGCCTCCATGGAACTCACTGAGCGAATCAGCATGATCAGAAGGGACCTGCCCGCCACGGTCAGGCCCAGCATGATTACCCAGTCCGTCCCCCGTGAGCTGGACAGCAGCGGATTCCTGGTCTACAGCCTCACCGGCGCCGAGCGCCCGGTGCTGAAACAGATATCGGAAGACATCGTGGTACCAGTCCTGGAACGGGTGGACGGAGTGAGTTCCGTAATGGTGGAGGGCATCGGCGAAGAAGAGATAATCATCAACATAGACCTGGAAGCACTGAAAGCTCAGGAGCTCACTCTGGCCCAGGTGGCCTACGCCATCCGGGGTGGAATTGTGGACAGGAATGTGGGTGTGGTTTCGGATTCATCGGGAATCGAGGCGGTGCTCCGGGTGAGCAGTGTTCCCGGTTTTCCAAGGGAGATTGAAACCATTCCCCTGGTGCGCCGGGGGGACCGCAATGTGACCATAGGCGACATATCCCACGGAGTCAGTGTGAGCTACTCCGACCAGACCGGGGCCATCTTCCGCTACAACGGGCTTGACAGGGTGTCTCTTCAGGTGGACAGGAGCCCGGGAAGCAACGCTGTGGCCACTGCCAGGAAAGTGTTTGAGGCGGTGGAAAGGTTGCAGGAGAACCTGCCCGCCGGTGTGAGGCTTGACCTTACGGAAGACGGCACCGAAGGCGTGGTGAAAGATCTGAACGCCCTTTCCTGGAGGGCCCTGATCTCCATTGGGCTCATCACCCTGGTGCTTCTGCTTCTGAACCCAAGCCCCCTCACAACGCCGCTGGTACTCAGCTCGATTCTTTTCAGCGCCGCCATGGCGGTTACGGCGGTGTTCCTTGCGGGCTACACCATCAATGTTCTAACTCTCAGTGCCCTCGCCATAGCCTTCGGCCTTCTGGTAGACGGCGCGGTGGTGGTGCTGGAGGCCATCGCCTTCCGCAGAAGACAGGGCATGCCGCCACTGGAGGCGGCGGCGACCGGTGCCCGTGAGGTGGCCATGCCCATCATGGGGGGCATACTCACCACACTGGTTGCCCTGATTCCCCTGCTGGCCAGCCAGGGTGTGCTCCGGTTGTACTACAAGCCCTTCGCATTCACCGTTGCCGCAACCCTTCTGGCGTCCTACGCCGTCTGCCTGACCCTGGTACCCACCATTGCCGGCCACCGGGGCAGAAGCGACTGGTACCGACAGCGCCTGTGGGACAGAACCCTGGCCCGGTGGATTTCAGCTCTTCACCATCGCCCCTGGATCGTTCTGACCACTACAATCCTCCTGGTGGGCGGGTCGGTTTTCGTTCTTCTCGAGAAGGTTGAACACGGGGAAACATGGAGTTTTGGAGGGTGGACCAGGAACAGTGTTTATGTCTCATTCGCCTTTCCCCCCGGAACCCCGCAGGAAATCGTGGACGGGGTTGCCCGGCAGTTCGAGACCATCCTTACGGGAAGAGACGGGATTCGGGCATCCCGAACTTCGGTTTACAGGGAATCAGCCTCGATCTGGAGCGAATTCGAAGACGAGGCTCTGAACAGCGGTTTCGCCCTTCAGGTCGAAGCGGAAGCAAAGGCTCTGGCGACGGCCATCGGGGGCTTTCGCAGCATCTATGTAGGCGGCATCGCCCCGGAAGGCTACTGGAAATCCACCACCAGCGCCGGCATGATGCAGACCATCGAACTCCGTGGATTCGACTACCAGGGGCTGAAGAACATTGCCGAAAGCATCTCCGCCCTCCTGTACTCCCATCCGAGAATTCAGGACGTTGACATCAATTTCTCCCGGCGCGACATGAACCGCGACCAACTGGTGGTGGTATTCGACAGGCAGGAGCTTGCGGACCTGGGACTGAACCCGGTGCAGCTTCTTCAGGCCTTCATGTACAACTTCTCCGGAGGATACGGCGCCCAGGTCCGGGTGGCGGACAACACCCTGGGCCTGTCCTTCCGGCTCGAGGGAAGGAAAAACCCCGAACTGCGCCAGATCATGGACAGCGGGATAAGAACCCGGGATGGTGTGATTCGCCTGGGGGATGTGGTTGGAATAGATACACTCAGCGTGCAGGGTTCAATCAGGCGCGAGAACGGGGAGTACGTCCGCACCCTGGCATACTCCTTCATGGGGGCGGAAAGGATGGCGGCCAGATTCCGGAGCACCCTTCTTGGAAGCCTTGAGCTTCCCTCCGGGTACAGGGTGTATGAAGACACAAACTGGATTCCGGAGTGGCTCCGCCGGGAGGAGGGGGCGGACATGAACCTTCTGGTCATTCTGGCCATCCTGGCGGTGTTCGCGGTGACCGCGATAGTTTTCGAGAGCTTCACCGCCCCCCTGTGGGTTCTGGCGGTGGTGCCCATGGCCCTGGTGGGGGTTGTGGCGGGCTTCTGGGCCTTCGGCAGGGTCTTCAGCCCGGAAGCCTATGTGGGAAGCGTTTTTCTTGTGGGAATCGCTGTTAACAACTCGATTCTTCTGGTGGACAGTTATGTTAAGAAGCAGAAGGCGGGCATGCCGGTGAAGGCCGCGGTGGACATGGTGGTACAGGAGCGGCTGAGGCCGGTGCTGCAAACCACTGCAACCACGGTTCTGGGGCTGCTCCCCCTGGTTCTCTGGCCAATATCGGGGCAGGACCTCTGGGGAACTCTCTCCTTTACCGTGGTATGCGGTATGGTTATCAGTACTCCTCTGGTTCTGGTGGCCCTGCCTGCGCTTATTCAGGTTACTTCCCGAAGGAGGAAGCATGAAGAGGTATGACCGCCTTCTGGCGGCTGTGGTTCTGGTGGTTCTTGCCGGTTGCGGAGAAAACGAGGAGAGGGCCAGGAGTGAAACCCTCGAGCCTTCGCCCCTTCCGGTCACCGCCTCCCTGGCGGAAATCGGAACCCTCTACGAGGTTATCACCGCCACCGGGCGCGTGGAGAGCTGCAGAACCCAGAACCTAACCGCCCAGATTCAGGGGCAGGTGGTTCAGGCGCCCCTGCACGACGGAGCTGCCTTCTCCACCGGGGAAGTTGTGTTCCGGGTGGCTTCCGGGGAACATTCCGCGAACCTTTCCGCCGCTTCCAGCGCCTACAGAAGCGCTCAGATAATGTACCAGTTCGAATGCGACAACTACCAGGGCGAGCTGTCGGAAGAGGTGAAGCGAATGCTTCGGCAGACCACCGGCCTTGATCAGGCCCAGGCCACCCTTTCCAGAGCTTCCACCCAGTACTCCAACAGCGCCATCAGAGCAGGCTTCGACGGCGTTGTCGCCTCGGTGTCAGCCCGGGAGGGTATGACCGTTTACCCCGGCACGGTTCTCGGTGAACTGGTGGACCCGTGGTCGCTGCAGGTGAGGGTGGAACTCGATGAACGGCAGCTTGCCAGATGCCATCAGGGAAGCTCCGCCTTCATAACCATCCCGTCCCTGGGTGATACCACCGTGGCCGGCACTGTCTTCTCGGTTTCTCCAGTGGTGAACCCATCCTACAGAGCCGGAACCGTAATCGTTGATCTTCCCGTAGTTGACAACCTGAGGCCGGGGGCCACGGCCCGGACGGAGATCGTGGTCTCCGAGAGCCCCGGGTCCCTGATTATTCCTGAAGAGGCGGTTTTGCTTCGGGACAACCGTCCCATGGTTTTCCTTGTTCAGAATGGAAGAGCCCAGTGGAGGCATGTTACCCTTGGCCCCAGGGGAAGGGGCTTTGTGTCGGTGATCGAGGGCCTTGTCGAGGGTGACCAGGTCATCACCGGCGGGCACTATTCGCTGGCCCACGACGCCCCCGTGGCGGTGATGAACTGAACAGCGGCGCAACCACCCCTCCACAGGAGGGCGACAAGGGAGTGTTCCGCAGGGAGGACTGGGAGTTCCTTCTGGTTCAGATCGCGGCCGAAAGCGCCGGTGTGGATTTCTTCTCTTACAAGATCACCACGCTCCGCCGCAGGTACATGCGGCGGATGGCAGCCCGGGGCCTTACCTCCCTTTCGGATTACGTTGCCCTTCTGGAGAAGGACCCGGAAGAGGCATCGGCCCTGGCTTTGGACTTTCTAATAGGCGTTACCTCCTTTTTCCGGGATCCGGAAGCTTTTAAAACACTGGAGAAGAAGGTTCTTCCGGTTCTTTTCAAAGGGTCTGAAGGCGAACCGGTCAGGGTCTGGGTGGCGGGGTGTTCCCGTGGGCACGAGGTGTATTCCCTGGCAATGCTTCTTGAGAGTTATGTGCGGGAAAACAGCGGTGAGTTTATAATTTTTGCCACAGATGTCCTGGAAGATTCGGTTCGGGCCGCCTCGAAGGCGGTGTTCAAACCCGATGCGGTGGAAACCCTTCCCAAGAGATTCAGGGAACTTCTAACCGAGACGCCCCATGGGTTTACGATCAACCCGGACATTCGAAGAAGGCTGGTTTTCAACCGGCATGATCTGCTGGAAGACCCGCCTTTTTCCCGTACTGATCTGGTCAGCTGCAGGAACCTTGTGATGTACCTTAAGGAGGATAGCCAGCGGAAGGTGATGGGAAGGCTGCTTTTCAGCCTGAAAAAGGGAGGCTATCTCTTCATGGGCAGCGGTGAGAACCCTTCCGGGCTCGGCGGGGCTCTGGAGGTGGTGGACGCCACCTGGAGGGTCTACAGGAAGTGCGCGGAACTGGCTAGCCCCATCGATTTTTTCTTCGGTGACTCCGTACGGCGCCCCGGATACGTTTCCACACCGAATTCCGTCGACTCATTCCGGGAAAACCCCGCCAGAGGGCTTTCCCGAACCGGTTTTGAAACCTGCCTTACACAGACCTTTGTGCCCTCCTGTGTCTTCGTGGACGAGTCCTTCCGTATCCTCCACCTCCACGGTGATCTGAACGAGTTCCTATCCATTCCCTCCGGCTTTCCGAATGTGGATCTGCTGACCATGCTTCCCCCGGATTTCCGCGGGAGGGTCAGGGCGGGGGTCAGAGAGGTCATCCGCGAGGGTCAGCCGGTGGAGGTCAGAAACCTTCCGTGGCGACAGGGAGTTGTGAACCTTACCCTCACAAGAGTGTCACCCTCCGGGATGGGGGGCGTGTGTCTGGTCACCTTCAGCCCCGAAGCCGGCTCTCCGGTGAAGATCATCGATCACGCCTTACTCTCCGCCGACGCCAGCAACAGAATAACCGACCTGGAGAATCAGCTGGATTCACTGGAGCATGAACTGAAACTGGTGCGGGAGGATCTAGCCCTGCGCACATGCGAGCTTCAGGCCGCCAATGAAGAGCTTCTCACCGGTGGTGAGGAGATACGAAGCACCAACGAGGAGTTGCAGGCCATCAACGAGGAACTCATGGCCGCGAACGAGGAGCTGAAAGCCAGGAACATTCAGCTTTCGGAACTTCACAGCGACATGGGCAACCTTCTCCGAAGCCTGGACATCGCCGCGATCTTTCTGGGAAGAGGCTTTGAGATACGGAAGTACAACGAGGCGGCATGCCTGTTCTTCCGCTTCGATGAGAAGGATCTGGGGCGCCCGGTCACCGACATTGCCTCGAACCTTTCAAGCTCCATAATCAGCAACATACTGGACAGAGTGGAAAGGGTCATAGCCCGGGGTCAACAGGATCAATGGGAACTGAACGCCGGAGAACTGGGCTGGTTTCTGGCCAAGGCAACCCCTCACAGGGACGAGTCCGGCGAGCTTACCGGCGTGATTCTTAGCTTCGTGGATGTGACCGGGCTGAAGAACGCGGAGAACATGCTTCGGGGCCTTGAAAAAAGGCTTCGCAGAACCCACAGCATGGCAATGGTCGGTTGTTGGGATTTCACGCCGGACCATGGCATGATTCATGTCACAAGTGCGTCGAAGCTGATTCTGGAACACACCGGAGATCAGGAGGAGATTCCGTTCACGGAGTTCGTCGGCCTCTTTCAGGACCGTGATGATGTCATGAAGGCATTTGACGCACTGGCTTTCACCCGGGGGAAGATGGACTGCACAACCCCCCTCTCCGCAAACCCGGACCGTTGCGTCAGGCTGGTGGCGGAACTGGAATACGATTACGCGGGGGAACCTGACAGGGTTTCCGGAGCCGTTCAGGATGTAACCGGAATCATGGATGCCCGGCGCAGGGTGGACGAAGCCCACGACTACCTGAAGCGAATTCAGAACGCAGCGGCCCTTGGTGGCGTGCGTATCGAATGGAGCATACGGAGCGGCCTTTCCCGGGTGGATCTGTCCCGGGAAGCCTGCGAGATTCTTGAGATTCAGCACAGGTCCGACCCTGGCGTTCATCTCAAGGAAGTGGTTTCCGATGAGCAATGGGAGAACATCCAGAACATCCTGCTCAACTCCGCCGGCAGCGGTGAAACCGTCGAGGTGGATTTCTCCCTGACCGGAGGAATGGGCAAGGGCAAGAGGGTTTTCAGGCTCAGGGCCGGAAGCGAGAAGAGAAGCGACGACAGCCTGCTGACCACGGGAGTTATCATGGATGTCACCGGCCTTCGGCAGATCGAGCAGGAACTCCATCATTCCGAGAAGCTCCGTTCCGTGGGGGAACTGGCCGGCGGAGTGGCCCACGACTTCAACAACCAGCTCATGGGAATCGTGGGCTACGCGGAAAGCTTCATGAAGCGGGTGGAAGACCCGGACCTGATTAGAATGGCCCAGGGAATACTTCGGGCTTCGGAGAGATCCGCAGACCTTATCCGGCAGCTTCTCGCTTTCAGCCGCAAGGGAATGAGCGTGGTTTCTCCGGTGGATATTCACAAGGTGATAACCGATGTGCTGTCCATGGTGGAGAGAAGCGTGGACCGGCGCATAGAGATAAGGTCCGCTCTGAACGCGGATATTTCCATCGTCTCCGGAGATGAATCCCAGCTTAACAACGCGCTGCTGAACCTGGCGCTGAACTCCAGAGACGCTCTTCCCACAGGCGGTGTGATAAAGGTTGCCACCCGCAACATTTCCAGCTCCCCGGAAAGGGATCAGCCCGGCCATATTGAAATCCTGGTCGAGGACAACGGAAAGGGCATGGAACCCGGGGTGCTGGAAAGGGCTTTGGAACCGTTCTTCACCACCAAGCCCGTGGGTCACGGCACCGGAATGGGGCTGTCCGCGGTTTACGGCACCGTGAATGCCCACGGGGGCCAGATCGATATTCAGTCGGAACCCGGCGCGGGTACAAGGGTTGCTCTGATTCTTCCCCTTGCCCCGCCCGATTCGGAAGAGCCGAAGCTGGTCCGGGCCGTCCCCCAGGCCAGGGGGATCCGGGCAAAAATACTGGTGGTTGACGACGAGGAAATGGTCCGGGGGATTCTCACGGACGTTCTTGTCTCGGGAGGTTACCATGTCTTCTCCGCCACAGACGGAGAGAACGCCGTCAGGGTTTTCCGGCGGGATCCCAAGGGCATAGACCTGGTTCTCATGGACATGACCATGCCAAGGATGAGCGGACTTGACGCGTTTCTGGAGATGAAGAAGTTAAACCCGGATGTGCGGGTGATGATTCTCTCCGGTCACAGTGCCGAGGGCACCTCGAACGAGCTTCGTCGCCACGGTATTCGGGGGGTCCTGCAGAAGCCCATCACCGCGCAATCACTTCTCGAAGCGGTTTCAGCGGCCCTTTCCTGACGAGAAAATCCCCCTGATTCTGCCCTCCGGAGGGTTGGTCAGGGTGTCCGCCGCCGCCTTCATCTCTCCGGATCTGGTTATGACGTAGACGGTGTCGTTTTCCTCCAGGAGATGATCGCCCCTCGGTATGGAGAACGCCTCGTCCCCCATCCGGTAGACTCCGACAATCAGGCTTTCCTTTGGAAAGTCGCTTCTCGATGCCACTTCCGCCACTGTGCGTCCCACGGCCCAGGCATCCGGCGGAACGATGACCGAGCAGATCTGCGCCGAGCCTCCCCCCAGGGACATGATCCTTCGAATCCTGGGCTGTTCAATCTCCACCATCAACTGGTTGATCAGGAGGTCGGCAACCCTCACCACTCCGGAGATTCCACTGAGCCGGTAAGCCTCCGCATAGCCCGGGTTCCTCATTCTCGCCAGAATTCTTCCGGCTCCCAGGCTCTTCGAGATCATGGAACAGGCGATGTTGTCAGAGTCGTTTCTCATAAGGCAAACCACCACATCCGCCTTTTCCACCCCCGCGTCCACCAGAACGGAGAGCCTGGTGGCGTCACCCATCACCGCCACAGCGCCGGTGTTCCCGTAGACCTCTTCACAAACCCCGTGGTCCCGGTCCAGCGCCACCACATCGTGCCTGTGAGCAACGAGTTTCTCGATTACCTGCATTCCCACGATGCCGGCACCCACCACCACAACCCGCATGTGAATCCTCCTATCTCCAGGCGCCCCGGCGAAACAGCATCAGCAGGGGAAGTATCTCCAGCCTGCCCGCCAGCATGCCTGTTATGAACACCAGTTTCGCCCGGGGTGACAGAGCCGACATTTCTCCCATTGGCATGAAGCTGGGACCCATGTTGCCCATGGCGCTGGTCATGATGCTGACCGATTCCGCCCCCTCGAACCTTGTGACCGTGGCGGAAACGGCTCCACCGGCGAACACCAGGGTCAACCAGAGGAAGAAAATGGCCCCCACCCGCTGAACTTCGGCTCTGGGAACCAGCTTTCCATCGATTCGCACGCCGGAAACGGCCCGTCTCGGGTGGAAGAGTCTTCGTATCTCCTGATCCGCGGTTTGAAGCAGTATTCCTATGCGAAGCACCTTGAAACCCCCGCTGGTGGAGCCTACGCAACCTCCGATGATCATCATCAGTATGAAGCAGTGCCGGGCAACAGGGCCGAAAAGCGGCGAGGAGAGTTCGCTGAGCACGAAGCCTGTTGAGGTCATCAGGGAAACAACGGCAAACAGGCTGGTGCGCAGGGCTTCCTCGAAACCGCCACTGAACCCTGATACAAGTTTTTCAAGCAGAATCACCCCGGTGAACAATACGATGAAACTCCACCAGAGGCGCACCTCAAGGGTTTCCCACAGGCTTCTCACGGAACCCGAGAGCACCCGGAACAGCACTATGAAGTTTGTCGCCCCGAGAATCATGCAGAACACCAGGCTGTACTGTATGAAGGCAGGGTTCGACCCGGTTTCCGAAGTGAACCACGCGATGCTTTCACTTTTTGTGGAGAAACCCCCGGTTGAGGCGGTGGTGAGGCCGTGGTTCACCGCGTCGAACGGCCCCATTCCCCCCGCGAGAAGAAGAATGACGGCAAGAAGTGTTATTCCCCCGTAAATCAGCCAGAGAATCCTGAGGGTGTTTGCCATTCCCGGCACCGGTCTGCCGGAACTGATCTTGTGGCTCTCGGCTCCGAGAAGCATGTGCGCCCCGGGTGCCTGTGAGGATACGGCCAGGAAGAAGGTGAGGATGCCCAGGCCGCCCAGCCATTGGGTGAAACTGCGCCAGAAAAGAATGCTGGGCGGAAGTTCCTCAAGCCCGGGAAGCACCGTGAAGCCGGTGGTGGTGAACCCCGCCATGCTTTCGAAAAAGGCGTCGAGATAGCCGGCGCCGATGGCGATGTGGTAGGGCAGCGCGCAGATGAACGAGGCCATCAGCCATCCAAGGGAGCATACCAGCATGGCCCTGGCGTTGGTTATGGGCTTGCCTCCCAGTAAACGGTGCAGCGTGTACCCCAGGATCATGGCGCCCAGGCCGGGAAGAAAGAAGGCTGGCGCTGTTTTTCCGGAGGAGGCGCCGTCCATCAGAAAAGCGAGGATACCCGGCAAAAGCATCAGAGCGCCCGCCGCGAACAGAAGGCTTCCGCAGTAACCCGCAACCGCCGCCGGGGTGGAATCGAGCATCCTCCGCAAGTGAACCCCTTTCGGTACAGGTGTAACATATTCACCCGCGACGGCGTCGGTATGGCAGAAACCCCGGAAAGGAGCTGTCATGACAGAACCGGTCGCGCTGCTGATTCCCGTTCTAGGTATTGTCATCGGTGTGGGAGGACCGATGCTTGTGATTATCTACGCCATCCTCTACTCTCACAAGACCAAGGTTGCCAGGTACGACACGCTGAAAAGGGTTCTCGAGGGCAATCTTGCGCCAGAGCAAGTCGAAGTGGCCATGCAGTCCCTTAGCGGAGCCCAGTCCCCCCCGGTCAACCCCAGGAAGAAAAGCCTTTCCACCGGCATCATCCTTCTGTGCCTGGCCCTTGGCATTCTTGTGGGGTCGCTGCTGGTCGATGTTTTCAGGGGCTTTGCCTTCGCCTCGCTGGTGCTGGGTTTTCTCGGAATAGGCAACATTCTGATTGCTCTCTTTGTCCAGAAGGATGACGGTGGAGATAACAGGTGACATCGGAGCAGACACCGGAGCTTGCGGCAAGAGCCAGGGACGGGGATTCGAACGCCTTCGAGATGCTCGTGAAGCGGTATTGCGGCCTGATCCACGCCCTGGCGTTACGAATGACGGGAGACGCTGCTCTGGCCCAGGACATGTGCCAGGAAACCTTCACCAGGGTATGGCTGAAGATCGGAAGCCTTCGGAACCCCTCGGCGTTTCCCGGCTGGCTGGTTTCCATCGCCCGGCGGATCTGCCTGGACGAACTGGAAAGAAGAAACCGGAGAATGGAGTCGGGGGAGGATGCCATGCCACTGGAGAATGTTAACCCCACCATGCCCCGGGAATTCGACGAAAAACGGCGAATTCTGGAGGAAGCCATGGCAAGGCTTTCCATGCGGGACCGGCAGCTCCTCACCCTCTCATACCATCGGGATCTTTCTTCCGATGAAGTGGCTACAATACTGGGAATGTCACCGGGCTCGGTACGGGTGGGTTTGCACCGGGCCCGGGAGAGACTGTGCGGGCTGTTGAAGGGAAGGGAAGATGAACTCCTCGCGTAGAGAAACGCTGGAACAGATGGCGGACAGCCTTCTTTCCGCCTCGGTTTCATCGGGGGCGATACCGGAAGAAACCGCAAGGCTTGTTGCGCTGAGGGCCATGACAACCCCCAAGCCCGCATTCCCTTTTGCCAGAATCGCGGTCGTACTGGTCGCAGCGGCTCTGTGCGCCCTTTTCGCCGCCTCGAATGCCCACTGGTTTTCGTGGCTTCTGAACCCGGGTTCCATTCGACCCTTTGATGTTCTGCTGTCATCACTGGCTTCGGTGAGTTTTGAAAAGGCCGCGGCCGCCATGGCGGTTGCCGGAGGCATAGTCTATTCGGTTTACACCATTGCCGTTTACCGTTTGAGGTAATCATCCCGGAGGTTTTCCATGCAGAAGGCATTCTGTGTTCTCGGTTTTCTACTTCTTTTTTCCGGATGCGGAAGCGAGCCCCCCAGCCCGGTTTTCACGCCGCTGCCCGAACCGGAGCATGTGGCCAGCCCCGGAGCGCAAAGCCTTGTTCCCAGGGAAGTTCTTTTCGGCAACCCGGAAAGGGTGACCCCAAAGCTCTCGCCGGACGGTGAGAGAATTGCCTACATAGCCCCGGTGGATGGCGTGCTGAACCTGTGGCTTATGGACTCGGACGGAGGTAACCCGACTCAGCTCTCCTTTGATGAAAACCGGGGAATCGAGCACTTCGTCTGGGCGGAAAACGGCGAACACATCCTCTACATGCAGGACGAAACCGGGGATGAGAACTACCATGTCTTCCGGCTGACCGTGGAGACCGGCGAGATTCTGGACCTGACCCCCTTCCCTGGAGTAAAGGCCCACATCTCCGACTTCAACTCCCGGCATCCCGACACGGTGCTCCTGGAGATGAACAAAGACAACCGTATGTTCTTCGACGTGTACAGATGTGACCTTCAAACCGGCGAGCTTGTGATGGTCGGCGACAACACCGGGGTCACCCCCGACGGCGATATGGTCTTCGGGCTGATGGCGGATCGCGATCTGGCTGTCAGGCTTCAGTTCACCATTCACCCGGAAACCGGCGATTTTACCATACATCACCGTTGGGATGCGGACTCCCCCTGGGAACCCATGAAAACCTTCTCCTCAAACGACGAATGGTTTCCGGAGAGGTTTACCGAGGACGGGCAGGGACTGTTCGTGCGGTCAAACCTGGATCGGGACAGATCCGCCCTTTACCGGGTTGACATAGCTTCGGGAACCGAAATCCTGATCGCCGAAGACGACCTTTCCGACATAGGGGCGGTGGGTTACGATCCGTTTACCGGAGAACCCCGGCTTGCCACCTTCCACTACCTGAGACGAACCCTGCGGGTGCTGGACAGCTCCATCGAGGGCGATATCAGTTATCTGCAGGATCTCCGGGAGGGAGATCTGTCCATAGTGTCCCGCAGCGCAGACGACAATATCTGGATAGTGGCATACAGCACCGTTGAAAACCCGGCTGTGTACTATCTGCATGAACGGGGCGCGATGAGTACCCGGGAGCTGTTCACCGCGATTCCCGCCCTGGAGGATTACACGCTTCGGCCAATGAGCGGCGTTGAGATACCTTCCAGAGACGGCTTCATACTCCCCTCTTACATAACCACTCCTGACCCCGCAAGGTACGGCGAAGGACCGTGGCCAATGATCCTCATGGTACACGGAGGCCCCTGGTGGAGGGATTACTACGGTTACGACCCCTTTACACAGCTTTTCTCCGACCGGGGTTTCGCGGTTCTCCAGGTCAATTTCCGGGGCAGCACCGGATTCGGCAAGGCGTTTCTGAACGCCGGCAACAAGGAGTGGGGCGCCGCGATGCAGGACGACCTCACCGATGGAGTGATCTGGGCAATTGAAGAGGGCATCGCCGACCCGGACAGGGTGGTGATCCTCGGGGGTTCCTACGGCGGCTACGCGGCACTGGCGGGAGCGGTGTTCACACCGGAGCTATACTGCGCTGTTGTGGATTTCTTCGGACCGTCGAGCCTGATCACATTCCTTGAAACCGTTCCCCCTTACTGGAAACCGGTACTGGCAATGATGAACATCCGAATCGGCAACCCGGACGACCCGGAAGATCGGGCCATGCTGGAGTCCCGTTCACCGGTGAATTTCGTGGAGAGAATCTCAGTGCCGATTTTCATCGCCCAGGGCGCCAACGACCCCCGGGTTGTGCAGGCGGAGAGTGACCAGATGGTGGAAGCCCTCAGGGCGATAGGAACCCCGGTTGTGTACGCGCTCTACAACAACGAAGGGCATGGTTTCGCCCATGAGAGCAACCGGCTCGACTTTGCCGGCAGGGTAGAGCAGTTCCTCTACCTTTCGGTTCCGGGCCCCGGGATTGAATGCGAATTGTTCATACCACCCGATGAAGCGGA
>Ga0334886_1001238_pt1 | contig 31000 bp, 29 predicted proteins | sample GraSluR1_MG_9_FD_207232 | JGI IMG/M metagenome (GOLD analysis project Ga0334886, IMG submission 207232) | Sludge microbial communities from methane-producing bioreactor in Wageningen University, Netherlands - Granular Sludge_27_06-R1 | ecosystem: Engineered > Bioreactor > Anaerobic >... | reverse complement strand
ATCGGAACCCCGGAAGCAAGCCAAAGCGTTTGCAACCATCGGACATTGCACCATTCATCTGTTTGAATCAACAGGTTAATCGCTTCATTTCCGGTCAGAAAAACTCTCTCCCATCTGTACAGGTTAATTGATTATGAAACTCTTCGTTTCAGATCGCGAACCATCTGAAAGGCTATATCTCGGTCACTGAAAGGCAGGTAGGTCCCACCTACGATTTGGAATCGTTCGTGGCCTTTTCCCGCAAGAATGACCATATCTCCTTTCCCTGCTATATTCAAGGCGGTTTCAATCGCGATTCTTCGGTCTTCGATCAAGAGATAGGGAATTTGATGACTTATTCCTTCCTCAATCTGACGGATAATCTCCATTGGTTTCTCAGATTTTGGATTATCGCTAGTAACAATAGCAACATCGCAGAGATCAGAAGCAATTTTTCCCATTATCGGTCTTTTCCCGATATCCGCTTCACCGCCCGCCCCAAAAACCGCGATAATCCGATTCCTTGTTAGCATTTTTGCGGTCTCTAGGGTTTTCTGAAGAGCGTCAGGGGTATGCGCAAAGTCGATCACTAAATCGATATCCTGACCTACTCGAGTATAAATCTCAAATCTTCCTTCGACCCCCCGAAACCGACTGATCTGCAACAAAATTTCTTCTAAAGGGATTCCTTCCCGTAATAGCAAAGCAATTACAGCAAGGAGGTTGGATACATTGTGCATCCCGATTAACGGTGAGTGGACATGTCCAATCTTCTTTCCTTTATAAAGAAGGTCAAAAGAAACTCCCTCCAAACCGATCTTTACACAATCAGCTGAATAGTCAGGCTTGTTAGAGCACCCATTCAAACCATATGTTACTACATGGACATCCATAGGCAGCATGGAGACAAAGCGAGATGCATAGGGATCCTCAATATTCAGAATTGCCGTTCCTTTCTCTTTCAACAATCGAAAAAGTTGGAATTTGGTCATAGCATAGTCGTCCATATTCTTGTGGAAATCCAAATGGTCTTGAGTTATGTTGGTGAGGATCCCTACATCAAATCGGAGAGATTCTACCCGTTTCAGCGTTAAGGCATGAGATGACACTTCCACACTCAGGAATTCTCCCCCTTTGTCGAGTGTTTCTCGGGCATATTGAGCAATATCCAGAGCTGGTGGTGTGGTGTTCACTGAATCTATAGTCCGATCTACGACAACATTGTTGACTGTTCCAACCAAAGATCCACTCTTACCGATCATATTCATAATAAAGTGAATCATTGTTGAAATGGTCGTTTTTCCGTTTGTTCCAGTAACACCATACACTTTCAGCTTTTCATGTGGAGACCCAAAAAAAGAACTCGCAAGAATAGCTTCTGCCATACGAGAATCCCGAACCAAGAAAATCGGTATATGTTCGATATTTACGGGTCGCTCTACTACAATAGCTTTAACACCTAAGTGAATCGCTTCATCCACAAGAGCATGAGAATCATACCGATATCCCTGCCGACAAATAAAAACAGACCCTTCTTTAATCCCTTTTGTGTCAATCGCAATTGACGCAACGTTTTGATCTTGATCCATTTCTAAATTGGCATAGCTAATTAGCAAATCATGATCCTTTAAGAGATCTCTGACTTCCTTTAGATTCATTCTTTCCGCCCCCCTTTCACAAACCCCACATCATCACAAGTTTCTTTCCCAATAGAAAAAGCCATATGAATGGCGTCAAAGTTCTCCTGAACATCGTGAACCCGGAATATGTGTACCCCTTTCATCACTCCTAAGACCGTAGTTGCCAGCGTGCCAGCCAATCGTTCTTGAGGGTCTTTTTGCCCGAGGACTGATCCAATAAAAGACTTGCGAGAAGAACCCATCATGAGCGGATAGCCTAAAGATTGAAAGGTTTCAAGATGATTGATTATTTGAAGATTGTTCCGAACTGTTTTGCCGAAACCGATTCCCGGATCAAGAATGATTCTTTTTCGTTGGAGTCCTTTCTTCTGGAGCAATTGGATCTTTTGTTGAAAAAACTGGACAATTTCTGAAACTACGTCCTGATACTCAGGATCATCCTGCATGTTTTCAGGTTCCCCTTGCATATGCATTACAACAATCGGAAGCTGATTGAGACAAACGAAATCGATCATTCGAGAGTCAAATTGCATTGCGCTGATGTCGTTAATCATTTGCGCGCCAGCCTTAATCGCGGCTTCTGCGACATGAGATTTTCGCGTATCAACCGATAGGATTACATCGATTTCTTTTGAAATTGCTTCAATAGCCGGAATAACTCGATCCAATTCTTCTTCGATTGAAATACTCTTTGCTCCGGGTCTGGAAGATTCACCGCCAATGTCCAGTATTGAGGCGCCTTCTTCTACCATTTCTCTTGCAAACTGCACAACTTCCTTAATTTGCTGTTTACGGCTCTGGGGGAAAAAACTGTCGGGAGTGGTATTGATTATCCCCATAACAACTGGCGGAACCAAAGGGAGCTCTTTTCCTCCAGGAAGCATAAGAGTGCGTTTTGAATGTTTCTCAGCAAAAAATACACCTCCAAAAGAAGAGTCACTAGACAATGGACCTTCGTTTTGGAGGTGTATGGACTTTCTATCATTTTGGGTGCAAGATTGATCGGTAGAAAAAGTCTCCCCATTATGAGATAACATATTAGCCCCCCACATCACAGCGGACGTACTCACATAAGATATGATAATAAAGAAACGATCAAAAAACCGAATAAAAGGGTATTAACGATATAGCTATAGTATACACGGAACCCAATATGAAAATCAAGTTTTTTTTCGATCTATATGAAAACGTTTGGAGAATAAATCTCTTCTACTTCCCAAATTCCTCTTGGTGATGGACGAAAACCTTTTGAAATGGAGAGCCACCAACATCCATAAGCCAATTGGTAAAAGGTGCAATCCCTTCCATTCCACCCCATGAATGCCCATCCAAATGAATTGATAGGCAAAACCCAATATGGGATATACTCCGTACTCAATACGGATCGAATGAAGAAACCAAAGCGAAACGTAGCCGATCAACGCAATGGAAACCGCAAGCCAAAGATCACTCCAAAGGAAGAGAATCCATACTGCTTGTATAAAAACCAAAAGTCGACAAGAAAAAACGAAATAACGAGCAAACCCCCAGATCCAAAAGGCAGTAGCAAAAGGGCTTATGAGAAAGGAATCGCTCCATAAAAAGTCCAAAGTGGCGGATATCAATAGCGTTGTAAGGGCAGCAAACCAAAAAAGAATGGTTTTCATTTTATTCGTACTTTTTGGAAAGCATCAAAAAGGATCAGCAAAGACATTTCAGGGTATGCTGCTTCTTGCTTCCAACGGTAATCCGTTTCCCACAATAGCTGGAGAAGGCCACTTAGAACATTAGCCGGATACTGATATGCCAAATTCTGGCTATTCTCGTCTCGAAAACGGAAGCCCAAAAGTCGAGCGATTAATGGGATCGGAAGTTTCATCTGTTTGCTCAGCGCAGCAACTTCTTCGTAGCTGTAGGAGGGCTTTTTCCTTTCGTCTAAAGAAAGCTGATATAAAATCATGGAAACTTTTATCACTTGATACAGAATCTGATTTTCAGAGAGTCTCGTTAAAATGCCTTCACGAAGCTCTAAGAGCATCTTTTCTCGATCGCCATTCATAAGAAAAAAAGTGAATTCTAAAGCCCCTTCAAAACTTGAGTCGTAGACAAGGTTTTGGAAAGTATCTAAATCGACTATCCCCTGCTTATCACGAACCAATCTCAGCTTTTTCAACTCCTGATCAATTCTCCATGAATCCAATCCAGTTCGATTGAGAAGAATATGGACTTGAGACCGATTCAGTTTTAAGCCCATATCGGCTGATTGCTCGTTGATTCTTGTTTCCCATTGGTCGAGTTTCCATGGTTTTGGGAGGAAAAACTCTCGAACAATGAAACCCATCGAGAAAAGCGGTTGGGGTTTCTGTGACCCTGAATAGTCTATTAAAAGTGTATGCTCTTCGATCTTGTGATACTCACTGAGCGATGGAATCCATTGTTGGATCTCTTTTGCCGAATCCAGTCCGGTCAATACCACAACATATTGGCTACCAAATAGGGAAGTTGTCCGGAATAGCGCGCTACAATCTTCACGAGCCCGCTTATCTTCGGCTTGAATCGAGACAAAAGTTGCCCCTGTCTTTTTTGCTTTTGCTTTGGCCCACTTTGCCTTAGAGAAGCTGTCATCCCCCCTCAGAATTTGAACCAACACGATCCTCCTCTCTGATCGTGCGATCTTTTTCGAAATACGGCGAGATAAACCTCTTCCAGAAGACTTTGAAGGTTAATCCAAAAGGAACCGCAATCAGAGAGCCCATCACTCCAAAAATTTGTGAAAACAATAGGATCAAAAGTATAGTAGCAACTGGATTAAGTTTTGCATATCCTTTCATAAGAAACAAGAAAAGAATGAAGGCTCCTGTATGGAGGAACAAGATGATTACAGCAATTAGGAAGGTGGTTTGGATTCCGAGGGAAAAACTAAGGATAAACAAAGGAATCACTTCGAAAACGACACCGACGATCGGGATCAGGTTTGTGAAAAAACCCCAAAATCCCATGAGTAAAGAATATCTCGATCCCATGATCGCAAGCATGATCCCGATTATTACCCCAACAATCATCCCAACAATTACGATGGAGAACAGAAACCTACGGATAAGGGTATACACATCGCGCAGGAATTCAACAGCCTGATCACGGCAATGGTTTGGAAACAAGAATCCAGCGTTAATTTTGAAGCTTGGGAGGTAGAAAACCAGATACACCATTCCCAAAACAACGTAAAATAGAAAGGTAAGGGCCGTTGGTGTAACACGGGTAGCATAATCAAGTCCAGATTGAACAAGCTGAAGCACTTTGGGTTGGATAGAAAGAACCATATCGGTAATATTTTGAGCAATCTCAGGATTATCTGGGAAAAACTGCTCCCATTCTCTTCTCTCAAAAAACTTTACGAGAAAAGAATAAAAGTTCCCTGCTTCTTGGATCAGAGAAGGCACGAGAAAAAACAGAAGAAGCAAGATCCCAGCAAAAAAGATTAAAAGTGTTAGTACTCCTGCTATCACCCTACTGATCGGCTTAAGGCGCATGATGAAATAAATGATGGGTTCTGCGATGATCACAAAAGCGAACACGCAGACGATGACCGCAAAAACAACGGGGTAAATGAAGGCGAGAAACAAAAAAGCAAAGGAGTAAATTAACAAAAAAGAGATCAACGTACGTTCTGGATTGTTTTCAGGGAAAAAGTACTTAAACATCTTTATTCACCTCGCATCACGCGCAGTTTCATCTCGATTTTTTTCGCTTCCAACAGGTATTGATCGTATTGACGGGTTAGTATTCGCTCACGCTGAATTAATTGGTCCACCTCTGCTTGAGTAACTCGTTGACGAATCAGGTCTTGGGTCATCTGATTTCTTAATGCTCGGACTTGTTGAATTTCTTGTTGTAGAAGGGGAATGTTTTCGTACAGAACATCATATTGAAGTTTCATCCTTCGGATTCGGACTTCATCCATCTGTTGGTTTGTTGAGAATGCTTTTGATGAAGAAAAGCAAAGATCATATCCGACTCCACCCATTAACAGTAATTTATCATTCCGAATATCGGATCGAATCGATACATACCAATCGTTCTTTTCGCCAGAATCAATGGGCTGTTGAACTTGTAGATAATTGATAATCGATAAAACCAAATCCTCTTCTCGAATTGGGGTTAGGCTGAATTGATCGATCGAATGTGTTTCTAATTCTCCAGATTCAATACCTGAAAGGGTTTTCAATTGAGATAGAGCATAGGCTTGATCAACTTGTGAACGTTGGTATTCGATGCGGTCGATGATTGAATGGGAGGGATCGATCGATCGTTGGTTTATGTTTTCTTGGATATATTGAAAGTAAAACTCAACAGCTTGAAGCTTTCTGTCCAAAATCATCCGATTGGCTTCTCGAAAATTCTGAAGGGAAAGAGAGTTGGGTCGAGAAAGGTATGCTTTGGCTCCAACAGTGATTTGAAATTGGTGAGATGAGGTTGCGTTCGGAGCTTCAAACACACCCCCAAACTGCAAATGGAAGTTTTCAAACATCTGAGCCTCAATAGAGCCATCAACCATCACATTCCCTGAATGGAAATCGTATCCTCCTTGGAGGTGAAATCCGAGCTGATTTATCCATTGCAGATTGGGTAAATGCATTTCATCGTACGTTGTCTTTTCAATACCGCGAAATACATCATTGATCGTAAATCCAAACAACATACTTGGGACAATCAAAAAACAAAGAAGGACTCGCACTATTGATCCCTCCTTTTTGGGCTGTAATCGGACATTTCAAATTCTCTTCGAATTTGCTGCACACTGAGATTCATTCCCAATAATACCATAAGTTTGATTCGAGCTTTTTGTGCAGACGTTTCATGGCCAAGGATTACGCCTCGCTCTTTCAGGTCCGCACCACCGCCCTCGTATGAATAGATATCTAGCACTCTGCCTTTGTAGCACCGTGACACAAGTACCACAGCGATCCCCATTTGGATGATTCGATCCAAAGCAGGCAAAATAGAAGGGGGAACATTTCCTCTCCCAAAGCCTTCCAACACGATTCCTTTACAGCCATTCTCCATAGCGGAATTGAAAAAGAATCCTTGATCTCCGGTAAATGTCTTAATAAGCGGAACATTGGATTCGATCCGGCCAGGACGATAACTAGTCCTTGTTAATGACCTTCGGAAAAAGAAAACGCCATCTTCATCAACAATTCCAAGAGGTCCGTAGCCTGGGGACTCGAAGGTAGCTACGTTACTGGTATATGTTTTGGTCACTTCCCGAGCAGCATGGATTTCATCATTCAAGCACACGACAACCCCCACTTCTCTTGCTTTTGGAGATGCTGCGACTTTTACAGATGAGAATATATTGCGGGGCCCATCTGTTCCTAATTCATTGATATTCCTCATCGCTGCAGTCAAAACAACCGGTTTATTCGTTTGGACAGTAAGATCCAGAAAATACGATGTCTCTTCCAAAGTATCGGTTCCATGTGAAATCACTACACCTTTCACAGAAGAACGGTCAATCTGTTTACGAACCAACAATGAAAGATCCCACATCAAATCGGGCGTCATATAGGGACTCGGGATATTGCTAAATTCGATCTGTTCGATTTTGGCTAGAGAAGCAATCCCTTCGACATTAGCGATCGGTACTTTTCGTGAAAGATTGACATGCATCCAATCTACCTTTCTCATTGATATCGTTCCGCCCGTGGTAATAATTACCACTGTTTCTTCCATAAACACCTTCCTTTCTTTTGCACTTCACAAACAAAGGTGTCTCGATTTTCTGGACTCACATTGATAATCCACGAGTCCTTTCTTGATTTCAAATCGGAGAAAAAGCGGGACTGCATATTCCGCATAACAACAATGCTTCGCCAACACTCATCTATCAGCCGAAAGACTTGGTATTGGAACTCAGGGAAGGATTGCTCCAAAAAACCCAATTCATCAACGACAAAAAGCTTTCTTTGCGCGCTGTATTGTTCCATAACCGCTGTAGCTTGCTTAAAACCGTTTTTTTCTGCTTTCATCTTCGGAAACCCATTCCCCTCTACTGCTACAAGAATCGATATAGACCCATCGTATGCCTTCCATCGCAGCGTTTTTTTAAAACCTGCTCTGGTAGAAAACTGCGTAAAAAACCCAACTGTTTGTGTATTCGGTAGAATCTGAGCGGCCTGCGCCCAAATCTTCTGATGCAAAGTGGTTTTACCAGATCCTGGAACTCCGGTGATCCATATATGCCGATATTCGTCCGGTTGATTACTGAATCCACAGTTCATACAAGAGGCGCTCCAACTCTTTTTGTAATTGAGCGATCTTTTTTGGGGACTTGCCCCCTGCTTGGGCAAAATCGGGTTTTCCTCCCCCGTTTCCATCCAGATACTGCGCTATGATTCTGATCGTCTTTCCAGCGTGGATTCCTTGAGCAACGAGATCCTGAGATACCTTCACAGCAATATGAACTTGTTCTTCTGCAACATTCATGATAATGGCAACACCCGATTGAAGGTTTGCAACGATCCGATCCGCGAGTTCTCGGATTACTTGCGCATCTAAATCATAAACGGTTGCAGGAACCACAGGAATATCTCCAACGATAATCCTCTGGTTCACCCGCTGTGGAATTTCCATAAAAGTTAGCTTTTGTTGCATACTCATATTCTGTTTCTTAAGCTCTTGTTGCGTGCTGATAATCTCTTTGCAGCGAGCCAATAGATGGTCGGAATCGGACTGCAGAATATCCGAAGCTGCGCGAATTAATACACGTTGTTCTCGATAGCTTTGTAAAACTACCTCTCCTGTAACTGCTTCAATTCTGCGGATCCCCGAAGCGACTGCAGATTCGGATTGAATAACAAAGCTTCCGATTTCACCGGTGTTTCGGACATGGGTTCCACCACAGAGCTCTTGAGATCCAGATCTGACACGAACCACTCGGACATCTGAACCATACCGTTCTTCAAAAAGCCCAATCGCTCCTGATTCTTTGGCTTGTGAAAACGTCATCAGATCAGTGGTCACATCCTCCGCTGCCATAATCAACCTATTGACCTTCTCTTCAATCTCATGAACTTCCTCAGTGGCCAAGGGCTTGTAATGAGTAAAATCAAAACGCAAACGATCTGGGCCCACCCATGATCCTGATTGGCGTACATGCCCGCCCAGTATTTCCCGAAGCGTTGCATGGAGCAAGTGAGTGGCTGTATGGTTGCGTTGAACTGCTAAACGTCGCTTCCGATCAACGGAAAGACTCACTTTGCCTCCTCGGGCAATCGTTCCGGATCGAACCACGATTTTGTGAACAATTAGGTCATGACAAGGACTGAATACATGGATGACTTCTGCTGTAAATCCTGAGCTTTCAACCGATCCTAAATCGGATACTTGACCTCCTTTTTCTGGATAAAAAGGGGACTTATCAACAATCACTTCGGCATATTGCCCCCGGGTAATCGATTGAACCGAATCTCCATCCGCAAACAATTCCAACAACGTTGACTCTGAAGAAAGGGAGTCATATCCAATAAACTCTGTAGCTCCATGAATCACAGCTGCATGATCATATATGGGGTCGAAATCACCAAATGATTTGTCTCCCCGTGAGGCGCGTGCTTGCACCTTCTGTTCTTCCATCAATCGGTGGAATCCTTCCCAATCCATTGATTGTCCCTTTTCTTTTAATACTTCCTCAACTACTTCAACAGGAAATCCAAATGTATCATAGAGCCGAAAGATATCTGCAGAAGAAAGCATTGGTTTCGATCGGAAAAGCTCGTCAATCATGATTAAGCCGTCAGACATTGTTTTCAAAAATCGTTCTTCCTCATTTTGTACAATCGCGCGGATGAGATCCCTTTTTTCTTTTAGCTCCGGGTATTCATGATGCATCACATCAATCACTGAAGGGACAATTCGATGAAGAAAGGGGTTCTGCACACCTTGGACCCATCCAAATCGCATCGCACGGCGAATAATCCGTTTAAGAACATATCCTCGCCCCTCATTTGAGGGCAGAACACCATCTGCGATTAGGAATGTAGCTGAACGAACATGATCCGAAATTACTCTTAATGCCACATCGGAATCATCGGATGCTCCATAGGTTTTTTGAATTAATTCTTGAGCCATTTCCATGATCGGATGAAACAAATCCGTTTCGAAGTTGGAAGATACCCCTTGAAGCACCGAAGCAATCCGGTCTAGTCCTGCACCAGTATCTATGTTTTTCTTTGCAAGGGGAGTGATGATTCCTTGTTCATCCTGGTTTAGTCCCGTGAAGACGAGGTTCCAGATTTCAAGATAACGGCCACAATCACAAGCAGGGCTACAATGATCTGGGTCTGAACACTGGATGCCCTCTCCTCTGTCGAAGAAGATCTCGGAATCCGGTCCGCATGGCCCGGCCGGACCGACAGGACCCCAAAAGTTATCCTTCTTTCCCAATCGCACAATTTTGGATGAAGACAATCCTATATCGTGCCGCCAAATCTCGTATGCGTCTTCATCTTCTTCGTAAATGGATACACAAAGCATTCCCTCAGGGATATCCAGTACATTCGTGACATATTCCCAAGCCCAAAGAATCGTTTCTTTCACATAGTAATCTCCAAAGGAAAAGTTCCCAAGCATCTCAAAAAAAGTATGATGCCGAGGAGTATATCCAACCTGTTCAATATCAACAGTTCGGACACACTTTTGACAGGTGACAATCCTGGGGTAAGGGGCTGATTGCTTTCCCCAGAAAACGGGTTTAAAGGGAACCATTCCTGCAACAGTAAAGAGAAGCTGCGGATCCTGTGGGACTAAAGAAGCGCTCGGTAAACGTTTATGATCTCTCTCTTCAAAAAAACGAAAGAAGCTTTCTCGGATCTGGTGTCCGGTCATCGCACGCATGACCAATCCCTCCATTTTTTTTAATTTCCGTGGAAGATTTTTAACAGGATTATGTATACCGGGATGGTGAAAAGCAGGGAATCGATCCGATCCAAAATTCCTCCATGACCTGGGAGTATGCTCCCCGCGTCTTTTTGGCTGTAGTATCGTTTCAACACAGACTCAAAAAGATCACCAAACGTTGCAGACAGTGCTAGAAGAATGCAGAACCAAAATATGTGGGGCACACTCATTACTTTGCGGCTGATGCCTGTCACAATCGCATCATAGACAAGAATGCAAAGAAAGGAAACAACAAACCCACCAATCACACCTTCAACTGTCTTTTTGGGGCTAATTGAGGGGATTAATTTGCGCCTTCCAAAACGACTACCGGCAAAAAAGGCCCCTGTATCAAAAAACCATACACACGTGAGTGTGAGTAAGGCGTGTTCCCAACCATAAAACCAGTAAATATACTGCATAAGACCCAGATTGAAGGCAATATAAAAAAGACCAAAAAACCCTTGTTGAATCTGACTGTGGATTAAGGATGGATCTCTCTTGATCACCATGCCCAAAGACATCATAAGGCAGAAGCCAAAGCTGAGTATGATCATAAACCAATAGGGATAAGAAATCAAAAACCCCATGGTTATGGTTAGCAAAGGGAAAATGAGCGCAAAGAGTATCGAACGAATGACTGGCGTATGGCTGGGAAGAATCATTCGAACAAACTCAAGACCTGCGATATAGGAAGCTAAGGCAACAAGTGCCATCAACGCTGGATAGCTGACGAAAAAGCTGATCACGATTGGTACACCAATTGCGCTTGATATAATTCTACGAAAAATCTCTTTTTTTGAAGGAAGTCCCATAGTCGTCTACTCCGCCAAATCTTCGATGTCGCGATGCATATGATTCCAAAGCTTCTTCCAAATGAGCTTTGCCAAACTCGGGCCAGAGGGTTGGCGTAAAATAGAGCTCAGCATAAGCCATCTGCCATAGGAGAAAATTGCTTATCCGTTGTTCCCCTGATGTTCGAATGATCAGATCTGGATCAGGAATATCGGGATGATACAAAAAACGACGCAACATTTCTGAACTCTCCCGTTCAAGCCCATCCAAATCTTTATCCTTGAAGTATCGACAGGCTTTGATCACTGCATCCCAAATCTCTTGCCGTCCACCATAGTTAACAGCAATAATCATATCTAGACGGTCTTGCCTGGTTGACTTTTTTTCGATCCTTTCCATCGTCTCGAAAACAGTTTTGGGCAAATTGCCTTTCTGTCCTGTAAACCGAATTCGAACTCCTTTTTCGATCATTTCATCCGATTTTTCAGTCAAGTATTGGAGGAGGATTTGAAACAATAGACAAACTTCTTCTTCTGGACGCCCCCAGTTTTCTGCTGAAAAAGCAAACAGTGTTACAAATCGGATTCCTAGATCCGCGCATAAACGAACCATGGACTCAGCAACTGCAGCACCCGCATAATGCCCTTGAGACCGTTTCATTCCTTGTTGCTGGGCCCATCTACCGTTTCCATCCATGATAAACCCAATATGTTGAGGGATCACACTTCAATAATCTCCTTTTCCTTCTCTTCATATAATCGATCCATTGCGAGAATGTGATCGTCTGTAATTTTTTGAATCTCGCCTTCAATCCGTTTTGCGTCATCTTCAGGGAGATCTCCATTTTTCTGGTCTTCTTTGATTTCTTTGATCACATCCCGTCTGATGTTCCGAATGGCTATCTTTCCCTGTTCCGCTTGGTCTTTGGCCATCTTAGCGAGCTTCTTTTTCTGTTCACCCGTTGGGGGAGGGAAGTTCAATCGAATTGCGTTTCCGTCATTGACAGGCGTTAAACCCAAATCAGAAGCCAATATAGCTTTCTCGAGTGTTTTAAGTATCTGTTTTTCCCATGGTCGGATGACAAGCATTCGGTTTTCTACCGATATGTTTGCCGTTTGGGGAATTGGAGTAGGCGCCCCATAGTATTCAATATGGACTGAGTCCAGTAAAGCTGGGCTTGGTCTGCCGGTGCGTATGTGTTTCAAATCTTCATCGATTTTGCCAACGGCTTTCTGCATCTTTTCTTTCGCTACCTTTTCATATTGAGTCATCATACATCCTCCTCTCATGGAATTCATTTGGCAGGATATTATAGCATATTCGCGAGAAAAGACCACCTTTGGCTTTTGAGGAAGTGCGCGGTGAGTTATTGAAAAGAAAACAGTTTGCCCATCAGACGTGGTATAATCTTAGTGGCCTCGGATCGAGTTTTCTATTATTCCCTCGGAAGGAGGTGTCCGGTAGAAACGAAAGAAAAGAGCTTCATCAATCACTATCCTGTACCACAAAAAAAAGGAGGGATTTGATGACAAACGGTAGAAGAAGTGTATGGGTATTCGTTTTGGTCATGATTCTTGCCATTTCTACGGTTTCATTCTCAGGAACGGGGAAAACTCAACATCAGCTTATCATAATGGGCACTACAGATATGCACCAATACATTATGCCCTGGGATTATATGGGCGATCAACCCAACGAAAGGGTAGGGCTTACCAAAATATATACCCTAATCGAAGAGGTACGCCGGAATTTTCCAAATACCTTGTTGTTCGATACGGGTGATTTGATACAAGGTAGCCTCGTTGGGGATTATGAAGCTGAAGTCAAACCGTTGGAAGGCTTTCAGTTTCAAGCGATCATCCGGGCATACAACGCTATGGGATACGATGCTGTAACAGTAGGGAATCATGAAACCACCGATTTTGGATTGGATTTCTTCTATCGCGCCCAAAAGAATTCCCTTTTCTCATGGATTTCAGCAAACATCCGAATGGTGGACAACCCAAATGAATTCTTAGTCGATCCATACGTGATTCTCCGTAGGCAAATCGACGGGATTCCTATCCGTATAGGGGTAATTGGGTTCACTCCCCCTCAAATAATCAATTGGGGAAGAAGGCATTTGGAAGGGAACGTGTTCACCCAAGATATCCTCAAGCAAGCAGAAGTGTATATTCCTTTTCTGAGAGACCATACGGATTTGGTTGTTGTCGTTTCACATACTGGGCTTTCGACTCACCCCATAGAATCGCAAATCGCCAGGGAAAATCCGGGATATTACCTGGCTCAAATTCAAGGAGTGGACGCTCTTATCTTAGGACATGATCATACCGAATTTCCTGGCGCTTTGGAAGGAATTCCCGGAGTCGATAATGAACGTGGCTTAATCCATGGAGTACCCGCGATTCTTCCTGGCTCTTGGGGTTCGCATTTGGGTGTAATCCATCTTGATCTTAGCTACGATTGGAATACAGGTGCTTGGGAAGTTTTGAGCGGTCGCTCAGAGTTACTTCCCGTAACCGCTGAGGTTGCATCCCATCCTCGAATCGAAGCCATTGTCGAAGCGAGACATCTTGAAACCATTCAATACGTACGCACACCGATTGGCTGGACAGATACTGAAATCACCTCGTATTTTTCCCGCATAATGGATAATCCCGTTACCCAAATAGTCAACGAAGCGCAAATCGCTTGGGCTATGCGGGAGTTCAGTGGATCAGAATACGAAGGGATTCCGATTCTAAGCGCAGCAGCACCGTTCATTGCAGGAAGACAAGGGCCTGGATATTTTACACACGTTTTTGGAGATATTACCATTGGTTCAATCACCGATATTTATATTTATCCCAATACAATCTACGTTGCAAAGTTGAATGGAGCCCAGATTAAGGCTTGGTTGGAGGCCGCTGCGTATAATTTCAACCAGGTGGATCCCAGTATCACAACTCCGCAACACTTTATCAATTATGATTTCCGTGCGTATAACTTCGATGTGATTGAGGGAATCGAATATGCTTATGATATCACAAAATCCCCAATGAATCGGCTTGTATACGCAACCTTCGAGGACAAACCTTTGGATGAATCAATGGAATTTCTCATTGTTACCAACAATTATCGGGGAAGCGGAGGGGGGAACTTCCCTTATGTTGCTGATAATATCATCCTTGCTACCACAGAAATCAATCGTGAAGCCATTATCCGTTACATCCAATCGGAAGGAGAGATCGATCCGGCACCAACCAACAACTGGCACATCCTTCCCATAGAAACTGCTGGCCCTTTGCTTTATCGTTCATCACCGCAAGGAGTCGGTTATATAGACAGAATGGGGATTCAAGGGGTGAATCTCCTCGAAGTTGATGAAGCTGGATGGGGTATATATGAGGTTGACCTTTTCGTCCTTACAGAATACCTAACAAAAGGAGCTTTGGTGAACAGCCACTAACGATCCCGTCCAAAGGTTTCGAACCATTTTCTCATCTATATCATTCTTTCCAAAAAAGGAAAGCATCCTCTGCGGAGCTTTCCTTTTTTTCAGCCAATTGTTAATATAATGGTTCAAGGGATTCTTTTGAACCCACTGGCTTTGACAATGTCGGTTTGATCATGTATAATAGTAAGGCACACGAATGATTGAGATCCGATTTCCTGCTTCTCGCAATGCTTAGCCATATCTCTCCTTTCATACTCCTCAGAAAACAAGCGTCGCAATGATGAGGCTTCTGGATGGCGATACAGCCAATGGAACTTAATTGGTGCGAATCGTGGGAATCGATCCAATATTCTTTTTTCTCTGAAAGGAGGCATTCATGGAACCATCAAGGAAGATTTCTCTAGCCCGTTCTGAAGAACTGAAGCATTACGTGGATGACTATCAAACTACAAAACAGAAGATCCCGTTAGGCCTGGATATGGGCCATTCCTTAAAACAAAAAAAAGCAAAGGTAATGGAAGTGTTGGGTGCAAATCCAGAGGATTGGGAAGATCATCGTTGGCAACTCTCTCAACGGATTAGTGATGTTAACACCCTATCCAAAATCATCCCGCTAACGGATCGAGAGTATAACGCAATCCAAGAAGTCGAAAAACAGTACCGTTGGGCCATATCTCCATACTATGCTTCTTTAATGGATCCAGAAAATCATGCTGATCCAGTTCGGATGCAGGCTGTACCAAGAATTTACGAGGTACAGATAGAAAGAGGCAAAGAAGATCCAATGGCGGAAGAGTACACCAACCCCGCCGGGTGCATTACTCGAAGGTATCCCGACCGTTTGATTATGAACGTAACAAATGAGTGTGCGATGTTCTGTCGCCACTGCCAAAGAAGAAGGAATTTCGGAGAACACGACCTTCCCCAAACACAAGAAATCTTGGAAGAATCGATCCGTTTTATCCAGGACAATAATGAAATTCGGGATGTTCTGATTACTGGAGGAGATCCACTTACGATGACGGATGACTATTTACAATGGATCCTATCTCGAATCCGTGGGATTAATCATGTCGAAATCATTCGAATTGGGAGCCGAATTCCGGTAACCATGCCTCAAAGGATCACTCATTCCCTTGTCGAAATGCTGGCTCACTACAAACCTTTATTCGTGAACACGCAATTCAATCATCCCCAAGAGATCACCGAAGAATCCGAAAAAGCTTGTGGGCGATTAATTGACTCAGGGATCCCAATGGGAAATCAAGCTGTACTCTTAAACGGAATCAATAATGACAAACATGTTATGAAGCGGTTGAATCACGGACTCCTTCAGATCCGTGTCCTTCCATATTACATCTTCCACGCAAAAAAAGTAAAAGGAACCATCCATTTCAATACCTCTGTTGATGACGGCATAGAAATTATGGAATACCTAAGAGGATATACCTCTGGTTTAGCCATTCCCACCTACATTATCAACGCGCCTGGGGGAAATGGAAAAACACCCATCTTACCTGAATACATCATTTCTCGGGGTAGAAATTGGATCATGCTCCGCACTTGGGAAGGGAAGGTCTTCCGATACGAAAACTACCCAACTCAAACCCTCCAATACTAGAATCGTTTTAAGGGAATGAGTTCGGAAATAGTCTATGAATCGTCTGACCCGAATGACCTTTTCTTGTGTACCATAAGGATTAGGAAGCTTCTGTGTTCTTTGAATGCGGAGGAAGTTTGCGATTCAGCTGATCTCTTTTTTTGCGAAAACCCTGTGCAGGTGGATCGCGTAGCCATTCAGCAATAAGGAATAAACAAAGGATCGCGATTAGAAGACCCGCATTCATACTCCGAGCGGCCAATAGATTGCGTGAAACATAAAGCCTGTACAAAACGATGGATAGGGTCGAGAAACCAGGGCTCTGTAAGGTCAAAGAGGCAGTTAACTCCCCCATTGCGATCACAAAAGATAGGATGCCTACACCGAATATCTCTTTCCGAAACAAAGGGATGAGAATCCATCTTCGAAGACCCCACCATCGGGCTCCATCCATATACGCCGACTCCAAGATGCCCGGTGCGAGAGCATTCCAAGCACTACGAAATGCATGGTAACTTAATGGGAAGGACAGAAATGCATAGATGAGGGGAAGAAAAAGGAAAAGTTTGTTGTCAGGAATGATTATCCGTTGAGCCAAAGCAACAAAACCAAAAGCCAAGGTTACTGGAGAAAACCCGGCCGCAAATACTGAAAGAAACTGGATTTGGGATCGTTTCTGCCGCGCGATCTCCATTCCAAAGAAAACCGAAAGGAACGCGCCAATAGTTCCCAATACTAAAGTGTAGAAAAGAGCTTGACCTTGGGTTGCCCCGAGAAACCGATCATAATCTATCGAAAACAATGTGCGAAACCCTTCAACACTCCATCGGAAATCAAAATCCTTGAACCCATAAAGAATAGAACTCCAAAAGGGGCTTAGGCCAAAAATGAAGAGGAAGCAAAGGTAAATCCAGCCCCATGTAGGAATCTGGATTTTCCGTACAAAGCTTGGCGATTCTGATTGTTCATGAGCTTTCTGAAACGGAAAGACAATAAGAGCAAACATTCCTAAAATACCTGCTTGGATTACGGTAAGAAGGACTGCCGCAGGGAAATCCAAAAAAACACGTAGATTCTGGTATATGGCAACTTCAATGGTTGAAAACCGAATTCCCCCAATAATCAGAACGACAGCAAAGCTGGTGAAGCAATAAAGAAAAGAAAGAAGGAAACTCAACAAGATGGGTGTAATAAGCAATGGGATTTCAATGGATCGGAAAGTCCGTAATGAACTCGCGCCGTCCGTTTTGGATGCATCCAATAGGTTACCATCAATTCGTTCCCAAGCATCTCCAACAATCCTCATAGTTACAGGAAAATTGTATAAAGCATGGGCAAAAACAACTGCGCCAAATGAATAAAGATAGCTCTTTCGTTCGCCACCAAATATCGTAAGAATACCCGGTATGAGCCCTTGTCTTCCAAGCAATTGAACCATACCCAAAGCCATGATCATGCCGGGAATCACAAAAGGAATCATGGCAATTGCTTTCACCCATCTATGAAGAGGAAAGCGAGTACGGGCAATTAGAAAAGCCCCGGGAAAGCCCATAACCACAGAGATTGAAGCAGAGAAAACCGCTTGAAAAAAGGTAAAAGAGACAACATCTTTCCCCCCTTGGCCCCACCAGCCTGAAATATCAAGTGATTGACCAGTGATCGCCCATAAAAGAGAGACCAAGGGAAGACCAAGAACAGTCCCAAAAAAGAAAAAGGCCACCTTCAAACTCCCCGATTATCAATGCCGAACTTACCCCATCGCATGATTCTTTCTATAATTTCGTTATAAAAGTTCTGATGGGACATATGGCTCAACGCATAATCTGTGCCCAACGTTGGATCCATATGCTTTGGCGATCTTGAAAAAAAGGCGTGTCAAATGATACGATATGGTCCACATGAGGAGCATACACATATACTTCGGGCAACTCTACTGAAATGACGGGGTACATCCATTGGTGCAACGGAATGTGTTTTTGAAACGGTTCAGTTAAAATGTAATCCAAAAAAGCTTCAGCGAGCACGCGGTTTTCTTTTCGGGTTGTACGTACGGCATATTCAATCTGAACAAAGGCCCCTTCAGACGGAATGATGGGTTGATAGCGTAAACTTTGATAGTGGTATTGACTGTATGCTCCATCTGTGGCATAACTAACCATAATCGGTGCCTCACCGGATTCAAAGAGCATGAAACTTTCACTCCAACCAGGCACGACTGTAAGAATGTTAGGTTGCAGCTGTTCCCAGAAAGCCTCCCAGTCTTCTCCAAATATGGCAATGGTCCACATGAGAAAAGAAAGGCCTGTACTGGACGTACGTGGATCTTGAATAATGATCGATCTTCGGAGTTTCGGTTGCAAGAGGGCTTTAAAACTGGTCGGGGGTTCTTCGAGCTCGTTTGCATCATAGAGGAGGGCCAAAGCCCCATAATCCATTGGTGTTCCGTATCCTTGAGGATCCAAGAGCTCTTTCCTCTCGATAGAGTCAATATTTGATGATACGAAGGGTTGGATTATTCCTTCAATAATCGCTCTTTGGAGCTGGAATTGATCAATCCCCAACAAAAGATCTGCTCTGGGCGCTTCTTTCTCAAGGATTGCTCGAGCCAGCATACTACCGGACCCACCAAATGAAAGAAATCGAACAGTACAACCCCACTCCTGCTCAAAAGAATCTGCAACATACCGTGCAGCTCCTGAGGCAAAACTATCGGAGGTATAAATTGTTAAGACGGGAGTGGAAAAGCCATATACCCCAATGATCAAAAAAAACCAAAAAAAATGGATTCTTTTCGTTCTTCCCATTGGATTCACCTCACTTTATCCCTTATGAACTGAGAAACCAAATGCTCTTTATCTCAAAAAAAGGTATTGTATTAACCATTGATACTGCTTTTTACCTACTTTCTTTCCATATTGAAAATAGAACGACCAACAAAGGGAATAAAAAGCAGAGAAATTCCAAGAAAAGCCACAATAATGCCCCAGTACTCACCGATCGCCATCAAGTCTTGTCCCAAAGAAAAGCGCATAGTCCTTGCGATGTGATACAAAGGAAGAACATTGGCAAACCCTTTAAGCCAATCCGGAAGGAATTCAAGGGGAACATATACGCCTGAGAAGAAAATCATCACATTTGTAACAATGTTTACTGCATTGCTGGCTGCGTTCGGTTCTCGAAACAGCAGAAGGAACAATCCCCCAAAAGAGACCATGAGGAGAGTGGACGCCAGAAATGCAACAGGGAAGAATATGGGATGGATTTGGAACCGAATTCCATACATCAAATTGGAAAGGATCAAAATTCCACAAGAAGAGATGGCTGAAAGAATGATTGTGTTGACCATATCTGCAGCAATAAAGGCGCCTGCTCGCGCGGGTGTTGCAATTATCCTCTTGAGAATCTTGTTTTTCCGAAAATACCCCAGACTGACAATGAGTGATGTAATCCCTGACATGGAAATGGAAACGGCCAAAACCCCTGCAAGAATATAACCAAATTGCGAAATGGTCTCACCAGTCAAAGAAACTTGTTCCGGGCGGGTGGTCATAATGTCACGAAAATCGATCAGGTACGTTTTTGCTTTTTGCGTGAATGTGGAACTGAGGGATTGGTATAAAGGATTTTGGTTTTCTCTACCAGCATTCAGAATTGTCGTGATTGCAAGCGACGCAGGATCTCCCTCAATCGCGAGCCCAAATCGAATCCCATCAGCGCTGTCTTCAACTCCCTTTTCCAACTCGGCGTATGATTTCGCGCGGAAGGGGGTCAAATGCATCAGTTGCATAAGGTCGATCAATTTGTTCTCTATCTCTATTGGAACTGATTGGGAAAAGTGGACACCGATGCGTGTAAATTGCGTTTTAATCTGTTCTGGATCCTGTGTAGTATCGCCTGTTCCAAATACGGCCCCAAATATGACCAAAAACATAAAAGGAAATGCAAAGCTCCAAAACAATGCGGCTTTGTCGCGATATCGGTTTCGTGCCATGGCAAGAAAGAGTCCGTTAAAGTGGCGGATCATTCAATCCACCTCCCATCTGAACTTACGGAGTGTGAAAACGAGCAAAACAGAGATCCATAGAACGGGAACAAGGTAATGCAAGAAGGCGGGATATGGGGAACCAACCAATTGCATTTCATGTCGCATACCTGTGCTTAGCCAGGTCAATGGGTTGATATACACAAACCATTGGATCGCAGGTGGAAGGTCAAACACCGGAAAGTATAGCCCTCCTAAAAATTGCATAGGAAAGAACAAGGCATTTCCCAATCCAGCTGCCGCTCGAGGTGTTTTTGCCAATGTCCCCAAAGCCAAACCGAAAGACAAACTGGTAACAATCCCAAGGATAACAAAGATCAGGGCTTGGGGTCTCAGAATACTGAAGGTTGCACCAAAAACCAATACCGAAAAGCTCAGGAGAATTAAAAAAGAACAGAATATCGTAACCAGCTGTTCGACGATCAAGCTGCTCATATATGTCTTGGTTGTCAGGGGAGAAGCAACAAACCGTTTTAGAACTCCTTCGCTTTTCAGCCAAGCGATATCCGCGCCTACACCGAAAAACCCAACAGAAAAAATGGACATGAGTAGCACGCCCACCAAGAAAAAATCCGGGTACGAAAAAGTCTCTGTTCGTCCTACGATCTGTGCACGGCTCTGGATTTCGGGTAAATCCCGGTTCATTCTTCTTGCTGCTTCTGCATTTACGCTTGAAAGAATCTGATCCATGATATCTCGGGCAGTACGAGACCCTTGACGCACGTCAATTTCATAGAGAATGATCTCGGGTGCAACAACACGATCCCCGAGAAAAGCGCCAAACAAGAGTATTTGATGAAATTTCTGGTTAAAATCTTCTGGGATTTCTACAATAAGAGATACTTTATTCATGCGGAGCATTTCTAAGGCTGCCTCGATGTTGTTTACTCGTTCAAAGGTGAAAAGAGCTGATTTTCCTTCGCCCGCATAAGACAATTCGTCGAAGATCGAGTGGATGATCTGTGTCCCAGTTCCTTCTTCTGCTTGGTCTAAAAGAGCCACTTTGAAATTGATGCCTTCAACCGCTCCAATATTGCCAAAAATAAGTGTAAGGACGGTGTACAGTATGATCGGAAACGCGAAAATCCAAATGAGAAGGTCTGGTGTCCGAAAAGCACTTCGTAGACGCATGGCAATGAATGTGGGGTTGATCATTCCCGCAACCTCCTCCCAGTAAGAGAAAGAAAGACATCTTCCAAGTTGGGTTGCCGAATATTGATATCACTCAGATTGTGTTCCTTCAAACGAGCCCAGTTCAACAACGCATCCAGAGTAAGCGATAGGGAACGAGTCGAAATATGGATGATTCCTGCTTCTGAATACACTTCATCTACATCCCATGCCCGGAAAAGCTCGAGATCATCTTCTTGCACCTCTCCTGAAAACTCGATGAAACTGAGCTCTCCCAATTGATTGATCAGCTGGAGAGGTGTCCCGCTGGCAATGATTTTCCCATGGTCCATAATGCAGACCATATCAGATAAGACCTGGGCTTCTTCCATGTAATGTGTGGTGAGAAAAACTGTTTTCCCTTTCTTCTTGAGCATCTCTATGAGCTCCCATACATTCCTACGTGCTTGGGGATCCAATCCGGTTGTAGGTTCATCCAAAAAAACTATATCGGGATCGTTAACAAGCGCACATGCAATGGCTACTCGTTGTTTTTGTCCCCCCGAAAGCTTATCTACTGACGCTTTGCTTTTTTCTTCCAGAGAAACAAAGCGGATCAAATCCTCGATCGGATACCTCTTTTTATAGAACGATGAAAACATCGATAAGGTTTCGCGAACGCGCAGATGGGGCATGAAGCTTGTCGACTGCAGACAGACACCGATTCTTTCTTTCGTTTCTGTATCTACAGTTTGCATCGCTTTTCCAAAGTATTCGATCTTTCCTTGGCTTCCTTTGCGAATTCCTTCAACAATCTCCATCGTAGTTGTTTTTCCGGCGCCATTTGGCCCAAGCAATGTAAATATTTGCCCTTTGCTTACCTCAAAAGATACTCCATCAACTGCCTTCACACTTCCATATGTTTTCCGTAAATCGTCCACCTTCAATACAACATCAATCACAATGATCCCCCTTTTCTTGGATAGCTTTGCGACAATTTTTACACAGACCGAAAAATTTGAGTTGGTGATCGTGAATCTCGAATGCATAACTGGTAGCGATCCGTTTTTCTAAATCATCCAGCCAATCGATATTAATCGGAATCACCGTCCCGCATTGTTCGCAAATTAAATGATGGTGTGAATGGCAGGATTGATCAGACAGCTCATAACGAGCCATACCATCTCCAAAATCCACCCGACGGATCAATCCGATCTCTGAGAATAACTCCAGGTTCCGATAGACTGTTGCTTTGCTGATCCGAATACGGTTTTTTTTCAACAGTCGATATACATCCTCTGCGGAAAAATGCTTCCCTGGGTTTTCGTGAAAAACCGATAACACGGTTTCCCGCTGAGGGGTAATTCGGTAATGCTTCATTTTCATGATCATTTCTAGAGAGTCTTCGGTCATCGTAAATCACCTCATGTTTTTTAAAGAGCGAGAAAGCAAGACAGTACCTACGACACCAAGAACAAACATAACGATCACCATATCCAAAACATACATTTCACGAGCGATTGTTCCATTGATAAGGATAAGCAGTAGTATTTTTGCAGTTGCTGAACTGAAAAAAATTAACAGCAAAACCTTTTCTCTGCTGAAAAGAGCATAGAGCGTTTGAATAATAATCAAAAGGAGAAGAGTCCATCGAATCACGTGGATCATCGCCTCACTTTGGAGCCACTCAAGAAATGGTTCCATTATTCTCCCCCCTGATAACTTACAAAATTGGAGGGGGTTTCATACACTCGGACTTCTTTTAATTCAACACCCAACTGCTGTATATCGTCTTGGATTTGATCCCAAATCCAGATCGCAATATTTTCAGCAGAAGGTTGAGAAAACTGCAAATTGAGGTCTGTATGATCCAAGAAAGTGATGACCTTCCGGTTCACAATATCTTTGAGAATAAGAAAATCTAGGACTAATCCTTCTTTCCCAACACAACCTTTGATTGAAACATCCACTCGATAGGTATGTCCATGGGTTCTCTCGCATTTCCCATGATATGAGGTCAGGTGATGAGCAGCGTCGAAATGAAAAATCCGCGTAACGGTCAATTTCGGTACTGGTTTCATCCTTCGCGAATCTCCAATCCGTGAGAAATGATGACCTCCCGGATCTCATTGATCGAATTGGTTAACTCATCTTCGGAAAAAGTGTGATCTTCCGCCCGAAGGACAAGCGTTAGCGTCACGCTTGTCATATCATCAGGAATATTCTTCCCTTTATACACATCCAATACTTGTACCGATTCTATGTTGGGTAGTTTCCGTAATTCTCTGAGAACAATCCCAATTTCAACCCCTCTTTTCACCAAAAGCGAGAAATCCTTTCGGCTTGGTGGAAAGTATTGCTGTGGAGATGATTGAATGGTTTGAAGACCTTTTTTCATTTCATCATATAAAGCTTCCAAATCAATCTCCCCCATATACAACGGTGTCCGTATATCAAATGCCTGAGCAATTTCTTGCCGGATCATCCCTAAGACCCCTATACTCTGTTCGCCGAACCATATGGAGGCACTTTGTGTCCGGAAGAACACCGGTATATGGTGAGGCAATATTTCTGATCGAAAATCGATTTTTTTCGGATCGATTTGAAGGTGATAGAGTACTTCTTCAATACTTCCTTTGACTGTATAGAAGTGGGATTCTCGTTTATCTAAATAATCCTCAGGATGTTCTTTGCCCACGACCGACCAGCCGAGTACCTCCTTCTCTCTATACTTCCCGGCTTCGGTCCAAAAAACCGTTCCAATTTCGAAAAAGCGTCCGTTTTTCTGTTGATGGCTAGAATTATAGGAGACAGAGCGAATCATCGTCAAAAAAGTTGATGGCCTTAACATTGATACATCCTCTGAAAGCGGCTTCAATAAACGGATCCCTTTTTTTACCCAAACGTGCTCTTTAGATAACTGAAACCGAGAAAGATCGATCGGATCGATCATCGTCAAGGGACTGATTTCATTGAATCCTTGAGCAAGCATCAAATCTCGAACTTTATAACGCATCCGCTGATATTCAGAGTATCCCATTTGACTCCCCTTCACTCGGGGTATTTCCGAAGGGATCTTGTCATACCCGTTAATCCTTCCCACCTCCTCGATCAAATCGATTTCCCGTTCTATATCAGGGCGGTATGTAGGAACAGTTACTATCCAAAAAGGATGTGAACTCTTCTTTTCATCTGGCTGAATCCCCATCCCCAAATTTTCCAAGCTAGTCACAATCGAATCTTGGGAGACTTGAGCGCCTAGGATGCTGGTGATCCGCTGTTGCCTGAGATGAAGAACTTTCGGAGGAACTGAAACTGGATTAACATCCACAAGTGTCTTGGCTACACCTCCCCCGGAGACACTTTGGATTAGATGCGCCAATCTTTTAACGACAATTAGGGAATCATTGGGATCCACCCCTCGTTCAAAGCGATATGATGCATCGGTGCTCAGATTATGTTGTTTGGATGTCTTCCGAATTCCCACTGGATGGAAATAAGCAACTTCTATAAGAATATCCTGTGTCTTGTCATCAACAGAGGAATGCAACCCCCCCATTACTCCAGCTAAAGCGATCGGACTGGCTCCATCCGTAATAAGTAATTCCTGACCAGAAAAAACACGTTCTTGTCCATCAAGGAAAATCATAGATTCACCCGGTTTCGCTTTACGTACGCGAATTTGGCTATGTTGGATCTTACGTAAATCGAAGACATGAACCGGATGACCCATCTCCATTAAAACAAAGTTTGATAGATCAACGACGTTGTTGATCGGTTGCATTCCAACAGATACGAGATGGCGAATCAGCCATAATGGCGAATCAGAAACTTGGATATTTTTGATGACGATTGAAATATACCGATAACACAGATCCGGTTCATCGATCGATACGTGAATATAATCGGATGTATGAAAATCAGATTGCGTATACTGGAGCTTTGGAGAGATCACCTGCCTTTGACCATGACTGATCGCCTGTATTTCCCTAGCAATGCCCATCATAGATAATTCGTCTGGGCGATTGGATGTGACTTCTAAATCAAATACCGTGTCGTTGATACCCAACCATTTACAAAAGTCTGTACCGACTGGCAAAGCAGAAGGAACCGAAAAGATCCGATCGGATTGGGCCGCAAACCCCATTTCCTCTAACGATAACATCATTCCTTCAGACAGAACCCCAGAAATCTCAGTGGATTCTAGGATATTCCCATTCCAAAGCTGCGCCTTAGGAAGAGCAACAACTACATGCATTTCTTCTTGAAGATAAGGATCACCGCACACAATTTGTTTGAGAACTCTTCCAATATCGACTTGACAAACACGCAATTTTGGGTTGTTCGGATGTGTTCTGGCCTCAGTTACTTTCCCAACGACGATGTTTTGCAACCCTTTCCAGGGTTGTTCAATCGACTCGACAGCAGTACCACTTAAGCTAAGTTGATTCGATATTGTTGCGTCATCCCAGCCATCTAATGGAATATATTGCTCCAACCATTTTCGGGAAACTTTCATAGCAACCCTCTCCTTTCAACGGTTCTGGCGGGAGAAACGCAAATCTCCTCGAACCAAATCGCGAATGTCGGTCAATCCATATTTTAACATGGTAACGCGTTCAATCCCCATTCCAAAAGCAAATCCAGTAAAGGACTCAGAATCATATCCAACTGCTTCAAATACGTGGGGATCAACCATTCCGCACCCCATGATCTCAAGCCAAACAGATTTTCCGGATTTGTCTTCCCATAAGATATCCACTTCAAAGCTGGGTTCTGTGAACGGAAAAAAACTAGGTCTTAAACGGATTTTCTTTTCTTTTCCAAACATAAAGCGTACAAAGACTTCGAGAGTTCCAATCAAGTGAGCAACTGATATATCTTGATCAACAAGAAGACCCTCCACTTGATGAAAGGCTGGAAGATGTGTTGCGTCATAATCGCTTCGGTATACCCTTCCTGGAGCGATGATTGCTATCGGAGGTGATTGTTGGAGCATGGTGCGTATTTGGACTGGTGATGTATGGGTCCTTAGCAGGATTTGATCGGGTAGAAGATAAAAAGAGTCGTTCTCATCTCTTACAGGATGCCATTGAGGTGTATTCAAAGCTTCAAAATTGTGAAATACGTCTTCGATCTCTGGACCTTCTTTCACTCCATACCCCAAACCAATAAAAAGGGTTTCGATTTCTTTCTGCACTCGTTTCATTAGGTGTTCCATTCCAATCAATCGCCTAGCTCCCGGAATTGTAACATCCAACCACAAAGAATCTTCGTGCTTTTTCTCTTCGTTCAGTTTTAACACTGAAATCCGATTGTGAAGGCTTTCTTGAAGAGCCTCTTTTACCCGGTTGACAGAATCCCCAAGAACTGGTCGATCTTCAGGAGGGTGTTGACCAAGCTTTTTTAGAAAACCGGTAGTTAAGCTGCCTTTTTTTCCAAGAAACAAAATTCGTAATTCTTCCAACTCCTTTAAACTGCCTGATTCTTGGATTTTTCGTAATGCTTGATCATGAAACTGCTGCAAGTCATCCAAAACGCATTGAATTGCACTCACTGCGTACACCTCCCTTAATTGGCAATATCATTAGTTAATAGCTGTTCAAGTATTCTTGTTGACGATCAGACAAAGCATCAATATGGACACCCATAGATTTCAGTTTGAGTGATGCCACTCCATAATCGATTTCATCAGGGAGTTTCATCAGTCGATTCTCGAGTTTTCCTCTGTTTTTCCATAAGTACAGCAAGCTCATGCATTGAATCGCAAAACTCGTATCCATGATCTCAATGGGATGTCCATCAGCTGCGGCTAGATTGACCAAGCGTCCTTCCCCAATCACATGGATGTGAACCCCATTGGGTAAGGAATATTCACAGACGTTTTGCCGGACTTGTCGAATTTGGCTGGATATTTCGCGAAGCTGATTCATCCCGATTTCAACATCGAAGTGACCAGAGTTTGCTAGAATGGCTCCTTCTTTCATCTTTAAAAAATGCTTTTGGGTAATTACATCAATATTCCCGGTGACTGTCACAAAAATATCGCCCAAAGCGGCTGCTTGATCCATGGTCATCACTTGAAAGCCATCCATCAATGCTTCAATCGCTTTTACAGAATCCACTTCTGTAACGATGACATTCGCTCCTAACCCCTTCGCCCGCATGGCTACCCCTTTGCCACACCAACCATATCCTGCGACAACGACGATCTTGGCTGCCACACCTGTATTGGTGTTCCGGATAATCCCGTCCCAGGTAGATTGCCCTGTGCCATACCGATTATCGAAGAGATATTTCATCATTGCATCATTTGCGGCGATTGCTGGTACTTTCAACATCCCCTTTTCTTCCAATGCCCGCAACCGGTGCACTCCAGTTGTTGTTTCTTCAGAAATTCCTACCAATTCTGAGAGGAGGTCAGGCTTTTCCATATGGACCATTGTAGAAAGATCTCCGCCGTCGTCCATGATCAAGTTAGGACCAAGAGAAAGGACTTTACGCGAATTCCGTATAAAAACCTCTTGGTCTTTCGTATGCTCTGCATGAACAATCATACCATAATGCTCTCGCAATGCTTCTGCGATTTCGTCCTGGGTAGAAAGCGGATTGGAACCCGCTACCCATACTTCTCCCCCCAACTCTTTCATCAATCGGGCCAGATTGCCGGTCTTAGCTTCCAAGTGACAGCAAACGACTATTTTGCACCCCTGAAACGGTTGTTCTTTCTGATAGTCTTTCTGAATCTGACGCAAAACGGGCATGTAATTCCAGGCCCATTCCATCTTTTTGACACCTATTTGAGCAGATCGATTCATATGATTGCCTCCTTCCCTGTTTTCGGCTCAATTTTACCATATTTGATGGAGATATGGTATAATCCGGTAAAAACCACAGAAAGGGAAAAAGAGAAATGAGACTGGATCTTTTTTTAAAACGCTCTGGGATAATCAAACGGAGGGCAATCGCTCAGGAACTTATCTCAAAAGGCCGCATAAAAAGGGACGGAAAAGCAATGAAAAGCGCATATGAAGTCAAAACCGGAGATGAATACGAAATCCATTTGGGCAACCGCCTTTTGCGGATACGGGTTTCAGATCTTGCTGGTACTCAGCCATCGTATGAAGTAGTATCCCAGATCAAGATCCCAGTCTTTGACAATTCATCCCAACCGAAAGACGTCCATTGACGTGTACGCCGCATATATAGGATTGGGAAGCAATTTGGGCAATTCGATTGAATTGATTCAATCCGCCATACACGCATTGGAGAAGGAAGGCTTATCGATTTTGCTCCGATCAACCATCTTTCAGAGCAAGCCTTATGGAGGAAAAGAACAACCAGACTATTTCAACGCTGTTATTGGAGCGTTATCCCCCTTTCCCCCAAGACAATTGCTGAATCTTTTGCTGAAAGTTGAAGCTCAGATGGGCAGAATTCGAAGAGAAAAATGGGAGTCTCGGCCCATCGATTTAGATCTGATTCTGTTTGGTGATTGGGTTATTCAAGAACCCGATCTTCAGATTCCTCATCCAGATTTCCGAAATAGAGATTTTGTTCTTCGGCCCCTCAAAGAAATAGGAAAGATGATTATTGATCCAGTAACTGGATTATCCGTTGACGAACTATACAACCGATTGGATACGGATACATGCACTCCAGTTCTGATCAAATGACACCCCCTCCCGCTCTCTGGATTGTAGGAACCCCCTTGGGGAACCTTGAAGATATTACTATGCGGGCTTTAAAACAATTGAAAGTTATACCCCTTATTATCGCTGAGGATACGAGAAGGACGTTGAAATTGATCAATCATTATTCTTTGGGTGATAAAGAGATGATCTCTCTTCCTCAAGCCAAAATGAAATCCAAAATCCCTTTTGTCATCCAAAGACTAATTATCCATGGACAAGGCGCGTACCTAACCGATGCGGGAATGCCAGGAATTGGAGATCCTGTGTCGGATTTAGTTGTTGCTTGTAGGGCCGAAGGAATCCATATTGATCTACTTCCTGGGCCCAGCGCGCCAGTTTCCGCCTATGCAGTCAGCGGATTCCGAGGATCGTTTCTAGTTGAAGGCTTTCTCCCAAGGGACAAAAAGAGGAGACGGTTCTTTCGGAGCGTGCAAAACGAACCAAGGAATATGGTTTTTTTCGAATCCCCATATCGGATCCAGAATACCTTACAGGACGCCTATTCCATATTGGGGAACAGGAGAGTATGTATCGCTCGTGAAATGACAAAGAAGCATCAAGAGTTTTTTTGGGGAAATTTGGAGGAAGCAATTGGATATTTTAATCAACCCAAAGGGGAATTCACCCTTGTTATGGAAGGAGCAAAACAGAATGAACCACTTTGAGGATCTGGAACGATTGCTTCGGAAATTATCTGGTTGGGTCCGTACAGAAGGAAGGAAAGTCCTTAAGAGTGGTGATTACCAACTCACCCCTGCCCAATTTGATATTCTTCAGAAGTGTTATTTTCATCAAGATATGACGATGACTCAGCTCAGTATTGATCTCGGAGTAGCCAAAAGTACGGTTACAGGAATAGTTACAAAGCTTAGGGAAGCGAAGTACCTCGATTATGGAGTGAGTGAAGAAGACAAACGAGTGCGCAACCTAACAATCACGGATAAGGGTAAGACACTAATCCGAGAAGTCATTGAGGCTCGAGTCCAGTTTATTGAAGAGTTATTTTCTCAGGTTGATCCAATCCTTCTCTCGGAATTTCACCAGGTATTGAGAATCATTGCTAATACTTTAGATACATATCGAACTGATTCTTGATCTAACGAACACCAGCGTTATCGGTTGTTTCCGATGATGTGTTCGGGGTAGTTCGTAATTGCTCGAATTTCTTTATAGAGATTCTTCAGACGGGCATACATAGGCCGGTAGACATGGCGGTACAATTGTTTGTACAAATAATGGTGTTCCGCATCGGGAATGAACTCGTCACTTTTCCGGATCATAACTTTTTTTGCAGATTCAAACGAAGGATGAACGCCCAGACCGACAAAACATACTGCTGCGCAACCCAATATTGTAGTTTCATGTGTTTCATTCCTACGGATGGGTTTTCCGAAAACATCCGCAATGATTTGGCAGATTTTGTCACTCTGCGAACCCCCACCAGATACAGTAATATCTTCAATTGCAGGAATGCTCCCTCTTCGCTCAATCTGATGCAATCCATCCAGCATTGCATAGCTCAATCCTTCAATGATCGAACGATAGAGGTATGCTCGTGAATGAACCTCTCCAAAGCCGATGATCGCGCCTTTTGCTTCGGGATTTCTCAATCCGCCACCCCAATATGGTTGCATGACCAAACCATATGAACCAGGAGGGGTACTATCCAATAGCTCATCCAGCAAAACCTCGACTCGCTTGGCAGTTTTTTCGGCTGCGAGCTCTTCAATGTGCCCAAATTCATCCCGAAACCAACGGACCATCCAAAAACCCCGGAAGATTTCAATT
>Ga0334886_1001231_pt1 | contig 31147 bp, 23 predicted proteins | sample GraSluR1_MG_9_FD_207232 | JGI IMG/M metagenome (GOLD analysis project Ga0334886, IMG submission 207232) | Sludge microbial communities from methane-producing bioreactor in Wageningen University, Netherlands - Granular Sludge_27_06-R1 | ecosystem: Engineered > Bioreactor > Anaerobic >... | reverse complement strand
GCGAGCGTCACCAGGTTTCTGAAGTCCATCATGGATTCGAGGTGTTGCCGGAGAAGACGGACGATGCTATTATGAAGCGCGGACGTATGGTTCATTCGAAATTCTCCTTCTTGATTTGTTTTTGTTGCCCAAACAAAGTAAATCACGGAGAATACAATGTGACCATACGTCTTTTTCTGTATTTTCAAGGTGCGAGAATGCTCTTTAACTCGTTATCTCTTGATCTTGCGGTTTTCTGTCGGTCACGCAGCCCGCGGACTTTACATTCGTCTGCCCCACGGAACTCGACGATCTCTCCGACTTTTACGAGCAGTTCAAGGAGATCGGCTGCGAAATCTACTCCGTCTCCACCGATACGCACTTCGTGCATAAGGCGTGGGCCGACGCGTCGGAGACCATCAAGAGAATACAGTACCCGATGCTCGCCGACCCCGCATGCGTTCTCTCCCGTTTCTTCGGCGTGATGGTCGAGAGCGACGGACAGGCGCTTCGTGGTACGTTCATCGTCAATCCCGAAGGGGAGATCAAGGCGTACGAGATCCACGACATGGGAATAGGCCGTAATGCCGAAGAGCTGCTCCGCAAAGTGCAGGCCGCCCAGTTCGTCGCCAAGTACGGCGACAAGGTCTGCCCCGCCAAGTGGAAGCCCGGGGCGGATACCCTGACTCCGGGGATCGACTTGATAGGCAAGCTGTAGAGCGGAAAAAGAAAACGGAACGCAGGAGACGCCGGGTCGCGAGATCCGGCGTCTCCTGCGTTTTCAGAAGAATTCGGGCGGCGTGTCGCAAGAAGAGCGCCGAAATCAGCATGATGCGCATGCATCTGCGCGTAATCTGTTGATTTTTCGTCGGAAAAATCGTACTATTCAGCTGTCCGCAAGGCGCGGGGTCCGAAGTGTCGTGCATCCCCGCCCGAAGTGAAAGGCCTCGGGGCTTTTGCTGGAAAGACAGGTTGGGGAGCGAAGAATACCGGTGTGCAAGGGGTGTTCAGGCTGAAAGGGAGGTGTTTTGCGTGAAAAGAAGGGTATTGCGTGTGTTCATCTGCATCGCGCTCTCTCTGCTCTTTGTAGCGGTCTCGGTATCGTGGGGCGTCGGGAGCGTATTCGCGGAGGAGTTGCCTCTTATCGAGCAGCAGAAGCTCGCGAGGACGCTCTTCAATCGGATAGCCGCTAAGGACCAGTGGGATCTCGAGGGAATCGAGCCTCTCTTCCTGGAGGTTATCGAGAAGGCTCCCCGTGTGAAGCGCGCCGAGGAGGCCTACTGGATGCTGAGCAACATGTACATGCAGGCGTTCGATCCGCCCAGAAACAAGGACGCCGTCGCGCTGCTGGAGCAGTATCTGGCGCGCTACCCGGGGTCCCGCGTACTGGACGACAAGTTCTCCATGTTTTCCACTCCCGGACTCCCCCTTGTGAAAGGGCGCCTCCTCTCTCTGTACGAGCAGGAGGAGATGTGGGAGAAGGCCGCGGCTCTTTACGACGAAATCATTCCTGATCCGAAAACAGCCGGCGAGGCGCTGCTGAGCCGTTTCATCGGGTACGGCGGCGCCATGGAACGGACCGGACACAAAGAGAAGGCGATAGCGGCGTATACCGCTTATCTGGAGCGCAGCGGAAACACGGGGGATTTCCTTGAGGAGATTGCGAAGGATCGCCTCAGGGAGTTGGGGGTCGAAGTTTCCTCGGACAAATCCGTTGCGGATGGAACGGTGCAGGACGATCCCGGGAATCTGGAATCCTTCCGGGGACGGAACGGCGAAGTGTTCCGTTTCCGCGTGCGGGGATCGGCGCACGGCAGCATCTGGGGAGACGGCGTCTACACCGACGACTCGAGCCTTGCGGTCGCCGCCGTGCATGCCGGGGTGCTCCGTCGGGAAGAGGAGGGAATCGTCGCCGTCCGGATTCTTCCGGGCCGGAAAGAGTATGCCGGCGCCGAGAGAAACGGCGTCGCCTCCGAAAGCTACGGCGAGTGGCACGGGAGTTACGAGTTCGTCGAAGCGGCCGGGGACTGAGGACGAAGAACATAGGAACATAGGAACATAGTCGGAGCGATGAGTAAGATGTAAGCAGACAAGCATTCTGTAAAGGCGAAGAGGCAGAAATCCCCAACTCGAGACAGGTCTTCATGGCAGAAGATCTGTCTCGCTGTTTTTTGAACCCCCTTGCCTCTTGCGGCAGCTGTTTATCAAGCGATGGGGCGAGAAAAGCGCGCTTTCTTCAGAAAAATTAAAATGCCCCCTTGACAGGTATTAATATACCCTATATACTCTTTGCGGAATTCGTTGAGGCGCCGGGCGGGGATACTTCTGATTGCCTTGTATGCGCGGGTTTCCCGCCCACAAGGTTGACCTCGCCCAATATTCCTCGCGGGTTCCTTTTTTTCTTCGGATACCTGTTCAAAAATTCACGGCAAGAGGTGATCGCGATGGGGCATGCGCTGGAAGTCCTGAAAGGGAGAACCGCGGCTTTTCCGCTGAACTGCGAGAAATATCCGGCGTTCGAGCGCGACTGGCGGGAGGAGTACCTCCGGATGCTGCTCGTCAACACAATCTCCGGCGTTTTCTACGCGTCCGAGGAGATGCTGGGCGAGCACGCGCTTGCGCTGCACCGTTTCGCCGCCGACGAAAATCCCGACTTCATGGCCCGCGCCCTTGTCTATGCCCGTAACGAGGGGTTCATGCGCCTGCAGCCCCTGATCGGCCTCGCCGTGCTCTCCCTCGCCGCTCCCCGCCGTTTCGCCCTCGTTTTCGACCGCGTCGTCATCACCGTCGCCGATCTTGTCGAGTTCACCCTCGCCTTGCAATCCCTGGGAAGAGGGCAGGGCGGCAGGCTGGTCAAGAAGCTCGCCTGCGCGCGTCTGGAGCGGCTCGACGAGTACGAGGCGCTCAAATACAGCGGAGACGGACGGGGATACTCTCTGAAGGATCTGCTCCGCGTCTATCACCCGAAGCCGGGGAATGAAACCGTGCAGGCCCTCTTTCGGTATATCGCCGGAAAAAGCGGTCCGGACGGCCCCGACCCTCGTCTGCTTCCGCGCATTGCCGCATTCGAGAAGCTCAAGAGGCTCGATGTCCGCGAGAATCTCTCCGAAGCCGTCGAACTGATCCGCGCAGGGCGGATTCCGTGGAACGCGCTCACCGGTTCGGTGGCCGGCATGTCGCCCGAACTCTGGAGGGCGCTTCTGCCGGACATGACCTTGTTCTCCCTGTTGCGGCACCTCGCCACCCTCGCCCGCAACGGCGTCTTCACACAAGAGGAACCTCAGCCAGGGATCGAGGAACGCTTTTCCAACCCGGAAACCATCCGCAAAGCGAAGATTCTCCCGTTCCGTTTCGCCTCCGCATGGTCCATGGTCGACGTTCCTTGGCTTCGCCGCGCTCTCGAAAAGGCCGTCGAACTCTCCGCGGACGCTCTTCCCGAAATTCCCGGAAGAACAGCCGTTCTCCTCGACATCTCCGGCTCCATGAGCGGGCAGATGCTCCAAGCCGGGGCGCTGCTCGCGCTCTCCATACTGCGGAAGTCGGAAGGCGACACGTTCATCCGCCTCTTCAACACGGAATCCATCCCCTTCGCAACGCGGCCCGGAGAGTCCATCCTCGCCGCCGCATCGCGGATCGAAGCCTCGGGAGGCACCAATACCGGCGTTTCAGTACGCGAGATGATCGCTTCCCGCGTATTCTGCGACACCATTGTTATCGTCACCGACGAGCAGCAGAACACGGGTTCCCCGTTTTTCAACGTCCTTAAAGGGTATCGCCGGAAGGTCAACGCCGAAGTCCGTGTTTTCGTGGTCAACGTTTCTCCGTACCAGTTCGCCATGGTTCCGCCCGAAGATGAAAACACATTTTACTGTTACGGCTGGTCGGATCGCATCGTTTCGTTCATCGCCGACTCGATCCGCGGGTACGGAGACCTCGTGGAGATTGTCCGCGCCCTCGAATAGAGGGGGGAAGCGCCATGCCGAATCAGTACGCCAAGGACAGCACCACTCTTTTGATCCGTCTTCCCGAGAAGATGAAACGCGACCTGTACAGGGCGGTGGAGACATTGAACGAAGAGCGTCCGGGCGCGATGTATTCGGCGAACTCCGTTGTGCGCGCGCTGATAGAAAAGTTCATCGAGGAGGGGCGGATCGACTGATTCGCTCCTCCTTTGGTAGAAGGCGAAATTCGACTTGAAGTGAGGAGGGAAGACCGTGTCCCGTTTGGCGGCTCTTGAAGACGTGCTGTTTCCGGTGGAGGCGTTTCCCGTGTTCGCGGAAATCGGCGAGGGAGGGGCTACGAAGCGCCTTGCCGTGCGCGACAAGAAGGCCATCGTCAACACGCGGGAAAACCGCGTGGTCGGCGTGGTCGGGCGCGACTATCGCCTGGTGGACAACCGGCAGGCCCTTGACTGGGCGTACCGGTGCGCCTCGGCGGTCTTTCCCCATACGAAGCCCGACGAGTGGGAACTGCACAAAGTGGACGCTCCGGAGAGCGGAGGTCACTGCTACATCGACCTTCAACACAAGCGCACCGCATCGGATTTCAGCTTTTTGCCCAAGGGAGGCGCCAAGGACGTATTCGGCCCCTTCGTCCGCGTCACCAACAGCTACAACGGGCAGCGGGCGCTCTCCTTCAACGTCGGCTACTTCCGCAAGGTGTGCGGCAACGGCTTGATTCTCCCCCGCTCGGTCATCCGCTTCAGCTACCCCCACTCCCGCAAGGAGATAAAGGAAGAGATCACATTCCTCGTGGCGGAGGATTCTCTCAAGGAACTCAGAAACAGCCTCCTCGAATCGTTAGAGACGCTGCGCGCGTGCGGGGTTCCCCGCGCCGATATCCTCCCGCTCTTCCAGAAAGTTCTGCTGCTCCGCGCACCCCAAGAGAAGGTGGGGAACGCGCCGCTGCTTGCGGAGTGGGAAGCGCTGAAACAGCACGCCGAAGACCTCTGCGATCGCGCCTGCGAAGAGTTCGGCGAGAACGCCTACGCCCTCTTCAACGCCGTCACCGAGTTCGCCTCCCACCCCTTGCGGAACCGCTGCCTCCGAAGAGAGCGCCACGCCCTCCAGCGCCTCGCGGGCGACTGGACGACCCGTTTCGTCCAGGAGTGCCGGAAGGCGGACTTCACGGTGAAGGGGTATCTGAGCGGCGGGGTCGGAGGCGGGGTGGAGGAGAAGAAAGAGGCGATTTTCCCAAAAGGATATGATGAGCAATGAAGATACAGTTCTAAAAGTCCCTGATTTTTTCTTGAAGGTGTTTCGAAATTCCTCCTGCTGGTGTACTATATGAAATGTACGGGATTGAGAAAAACAAGCACTTCGCCCCTCGTGAACAGCGTTCGGCGCGGATGAAGCGCCTTTCGCCGTCCTCAGCATATCTGCCGCAGGGAGGTAAAAGAATGGGAATACTGAACGGATGCGTACCGAGAAAAGACCTTCTCTCGGGGAATATCAATCTGAACGTCTTCACGGCGTCTCTCGGGGAGGTTCGCGACTCCTACCGCGCCGAAGGCGGCTCGTCCAGGACGGTCTACACCGACGCCGAAACCTTCTTCAACGAGGGAACGTACGCCACGGAGAACATGAAGCTGGTTCTTCGGGACGTCTTCTCTCGCCTGCGGGGCGACACCACGGCGCCTCTTCTGAAAAGGCTTGAGACCGGATTCGGCGGAGGCAAGACGCACACCATGATAGCCTGCCTGCACATCGCCCGAAGAGGACGCGAGATCGCTGCGGCAGTCGCCGATTTTCTCCCCGGGGACTTGCTCCCCGAACCCGGAGAAATCTCGGTGGTTGCAATCGCCGGGGAGCAGATTCCCGTTCAGGTCCCCAGCGGAGCGGATTTGAAGCCGTTCCCTCTGTGGGCGGAATTCGCCCGTCAGATTGGAGGCGCCGCTTTGGAGGCCGAGGTGTCCAGCTATCTGGAGCGCCTCGACTCCCCCGACGAAGAGTACTTTCAGAAGGTATTCGAAGGACGCAAAACGCTTCTTCTCATCGACGAACTTGCGCACTACGCAGCCCGCTGGGCTGTCGCCTACCCGAACGCCCGCGAGATGCTGGGGTCTTTCTTCATGTCGCTTTTCGACCATGCGCGAAGAAATCCGCGTATCGCCATCGTCGTCTCGCTCGCGAGCGTAAAGGACGCTTTCTCGGCGGAAACGTCCAAACTCGCGGAGATTCTGACCACCATCTCCGGAAGAGCGATACACGGCGAGGACGCCGTTCTCGTTCAGGAGGGCGCCATGCAGGGCATCTCCGCGGTGCTCGCCCGCGACGAGACAGTGGTGATTCCCGTGCAGGCCAAAGACCTCTCCGCGGTGCTCGCGAAGCGTCTTTTCGAATCCATCGATCGCGCCGAGGCGCGCGGAAGCGCCGAGGAGTACGGAATGCTCTACCAGCGGAACGCCTCCCTCCTTCCGCCGGGATTCAGGCTTGAGGAATACGTCGAGGAGATGACCGTCTCGTACCCGTTCCATCCGACGCTTGTCGAGCTGCTGAACAAAAAGCTCTCCACCGCGCCGACCTTCCAGAAGACGAGAGGCGTCCTCCGGATTTTGGCGCTCGCCGTTCGTACGCTCTGGCTCAAGAAGAAAGACCCATCCACGATTCATGCGTGCCATCTGGACTTTCAGGATTCGCGCACGGTGGACGAACTATTCGGCAGGACGGACAACGGCGCTCTGCTCTCCGTCGTCAACGCCGACATAGGCACTGCGGACACGGCCGCGCTCGCAGGCGGACGCTCCAACGCCGAAACGGCCGACAGGGACAATCCGCACCCGCAGGGCGTCGCCTATCATGCGGACACGTGGAAGACCGTGCTGCTGCACAGTCTGGCCGGGCAGGCCGAGGGGCTGTCGAGTCTCGTCTTCGGCATTGCCGAGACGGACGCCATACTCGCCGTCGCGCGCCCGGAACTCACTCCCGCGCAGGTGCAGGAGGCGCTTAAAAGCATCTCCGAAAAGGCCTACTACCTTCACTTCGACCGCGGGCGCTACTACGCCAACACATCGCCTTCGATCAACGTCCCGCTCTCCAGAATCCGGCAGTCCCTCACGACGGAGCAACTGTACGCCGAACTCGAAGTGAAGCTGCGCAAGGTGGTCTCCGAAAACCGCCGGGGGTTCGCCGTCAGGACCGATATCGCCGAGCCGCAGCAGATACCCGACGCGGAAGACCGTCCGATGCTGGGAGTCGTCTCTTTGAGGCAGGAAAGAATCGATCCCGCGAAGTTCATCACGGAACTGCAGCACAACGTGCCGCGTATCTACCAGAACAGAGTCTTTCTGCTGGTCCCCGAGACCGTCGCCATCGCCACTCCTTCCACAGAACGCCTGCTCTTCGACGCTCGGGAACAGAGCAGACAGGCGCTCCTCCAGGAACTTTTCGATGCCGCGCGTTCCGTCCTCGCCATGAAAAAACTGCAGGACGCTCCCCAGGATCACTCCATCACCCATGCGCACCTCAAGGAACACGGTTTCGGCGCCAAGTTGAAGGAGCGCGAAAAGGCCCTTGAAACCCGCGTCAACAACCTGTGCAAATACCTTGTCTACCCTTGGGGCGACCCGGTCTTCGCCGTCGGAGAGATCCGCACCGCCGGAGGCGAAGGCGGCGAGGCGATGCGGACGCAGATACGGACGGCGCTTCGGGAGGCGGGCAAACTGATCACGGAGGAAAACATCACGCGAGAGACCCTCTCCGGCCTTCGCGGACTCTTTTTCGACTCTACGGACTACCTTTCGATGGAGCGCGTGCGGACAGGCTTTCTCGCGCGGCGTCAATGGCCTGTGCTGGAATCCTTGGACTTGTTGCCGCGCATCGTCTCCGAGGGAGTCAAGCAGGGCGTATGGTGCGTAGCGGCGGATATGGACTTGCAGAGCGGACGGCCCGAACGGTTCTTCGACAAGAAGAACACCATTCCTTTGGATGCGTCGCTCGACGACAGGTGGACTCTTGTGACGCCCGAAGGAGCGAAGAAGCGAGGGTGGGGCGGCGGTTCCCGCCTGACCTCGAAAGAGCTGCGCGATCTTGTGACCGAGACGCTCCAAACCTTTCCTGCGGCCCGCGTCGCCTCCGTGCTGCACGAAGTCGGGCAAACAAACGGCGACGCCGAGCGCGACCACGCGAAAGAGACTCTGGTGGACCTTGTCCGTCAGGACAAAGCCTTCTTCTACGAAGGCGAACCCGAGCAGGAGCAGCGGCCCGAAAAGCTTGTCTCGGGCAGCGTCGCCGTCGGAACGGGCGCGTTGGACAACGTCGTGGTCATCACCAAAGGCGAAGCTGTGCGAAGAGGATGGCTCCGGGAAGGTGCGAAAAAGTTGGAGCTGAGTGGGGCTGAAGGAGTTTCCTTGGTTCTTGGGCTGCTTGGCAAGCTGGGGTCGCTTTACCGGAAAGGGGCCTCCACAGTGATCGGACGACTCGATCTGTTGGGGTTCGAACTCCCCGGAGGCGCCCGGACGGATATTACGCTTCAGAATATCGGTCCCTCGTCGATCAGCCACATGACCGAGATGCTGGAGATTTTGGCGGACAAGCTCGCCCCTACCTCCGAGAGCGAGGTACTGCTTGAAATAGACGCGCCCGATGAAAACTGTCCCCTGGTACGGGAGATCAACGAGAGAAGAAAGCAGGCCCGATAACAATGGCGAAAAGAGTGCGATCGACCGGGTTCGATCTTGAAACGCACCACAAGGAGATTGTGGCGCCCTATGCGCGCAGGTCCGCGTGGATTTTGCGCGTCACCGAGCACAAGGGCAAGCCGGCGCCGCTCTTCATCGTAAAAGAGCGGCGCGGCGCGGATGCTTCCCCGGGAGATGAGAAGGGCTTTGTGCTCGTCGAAAGAGGGGCGCTGTACGGAGAGTCGCTTCGGCGCGTCGTCCCGGTCCTGCGGAGCATCGTCGAAACGGTGCGCAACGAAGATGGCATACCGCTTGAGCTGCAGCGGCGCTTCGAAGGCGCGACGGTCGCCTACCGGGGGAACCTGCCGCTCGACGACGAGGCAGGGAGCAAGCTCGCGCTGCTTTTTTCCCTCGCGCAGCGTGTGAAGCAGCTCGACAGGGTGGAGCTGATGGCGCGCAGAATAGAGCGCTTCACCCGCGAGGAGGCCGCCTACTGGCACTCGCGCATCGCCGACTTCGGCCCCGACGAGGGGCGATGGGCCAAGGCGGGCTTTCGCGTGCTGCTCGCGGGGGAGTCGGGCGACCGTGCGATTCTTCCGATGCTCGAAAAACTTCGCCGCAACTGAGAGGAGCCCCTATGACGAACGCAAACGACGACAGAAGACTGATAGAGGCGGGGTTCCCCTGCCATCAGGTGGGCGCGGAGACGCAGCGCGAGCGAGATACGGGGCAAGCGCCCCCAACGCATCGCCTTCACGTCTGGTGGGCGCGGCGTCCGCTCACACCCAGCCGCGCCGCCGTGCTCGGCTCCATCCTCCCCGCCGACACCGATTCGGACTGGTTTTTGAAGGAGCTGGGGATTGAAAAGCGCGTCGTGCGATTCCAAGAGGGAGAATGGGTGCTTGCCGGAACGAATCTCTCGCTGATGCGGAACGACGATGGAGCCGATGGAAGAGAAACGATCATCTTCGACGCGCGGGCGGAACGGGCCTTCGACAAAGAGAACGAGCGGAGGGAGCGATGTCGTGCGCAGATCGAACAACTGAAGTCCGACCCTGCTCTTGAATCCGATCCGGTGCTTCTGCGATGGGAGCGGGAGACCGTTCCGCTCACGAAACCCCGGATGCATGAAGAGTTGGAAGTCGGGCTGACTCCTGCCGACCCTGCGCATGTGAAGGAGCGTATCGCGTTTGCAAAAAGCCCGAAAGTGGGGGAGATGCTTGGTGAGTCCATAAAATGGGATGCCGAAGACCTCTACGGGTATGCGCGAGCGTTTACTGGCGTTTCTCGCTCGTTCTTCGAGCAGAAAAAAGTGCTTGATGTGACAGCCGGAGGAGGCTCGATACCTTTTGAATCCCTACGTTTGGGCTGCGCTACCGTAGCGAATGAACTTAATCCGGTTGCCTCTGTCATTCTCGAGGCTACTTTGCGTTACCCCGCGCAATACGGCTCTCGACTTATCGATGATATTGAATTTTGGGGAGAAAAGCTTCTCGAAAAAGTCGCGTTATCTATGTCGCCGGTAACGCCCTTTTCTCCGCTACCTCCAGAAGAAATCGCACATCTTGAAGTGCATTGCAAGGCGTGTCCGGAAATCGTTTCTCTGTTTATGGGGCCGGAGTTCGATCAGATCGGGTTGCTCTACGCCCGGCAGGTGATATGCCCCCACTGCGGGGGCGAGGCGCCGCTGCTGAATACCTGCTGGCTCTCGAAAGGGGACGGCGATCCGTGGGGCGCGGCGGTGATCCCCGATGGAAAGAAGCGGAACGGCACGGTCTCCTTCCGGACCTACAGGGTCAAGAAGGGGAAGGGTCCGTTCGGCGAGGACCCCGACCGCTCCACCGTGAGCGGGGGCAAGGGAACGTGCGTTCACTGCGGGCAGGGAATCGAGGCCGAGGAGATCAAGCGGCAGGCGAGGGGCGAGTCCGAGCACGGGCGTTGGCGCGATCGCCTCTACGCCGTGGCGGCGGTGCGCTTTCAGCCGAAACTGGACAAGGTGGGGCGCGTCCAGTACTTCAAGAGCGGGGAGCGAGCCGGAGAGATCAAGACGGAGAAGATCCGCTTCTTCCGCCCTCCCAACGAGCAGGACCTCGCCGCGCTCGACGCGGCGGAGAAGATGCTCGCCGAAAACTGGGACCGCTGGGAGGAAATGCGCCTGATTCCGACCGAGAACTTCCCGCAAGGGAATGACATGCGTCCCGTCATCTACGGTATGTCACGCTGGTGCGATCTGTTCACCCCCCGCCAGCTTCTCGGGCATCTCTTTCTCGTCGAGGAGCTGAACCGCCTGAAGCCGGAGATACTGCAAAAGCTGGGGCCGGAGAAGGGGAAAGCGGTAGTCACCTATCTCCAGTTCGCCATCGACAAGGGAGTGGACTACAACAGCCGCCAGACACGGTGGATTCCTCAACGTGGGCAGGTCTCGGGTACCTTTGGCCGGCACGACTTCTCGCTGAAGTGGACTTTCGGCGAGATGATCTTTTGCGGGCCGAACTCGGGCGCGGCGTGGGGCCTCTCGCAGATTCTGGACGCCTACAAGGGGATCGCCGAACTGCTCGAACCGGTACGCAAGGCGACCGGCGGGAATCCGCCGCTGACGCTGCTGCACGGCACGGCGGCGTCCATACCGTCGGTGGCCGACCGGAGCGTGGACGTGATCTGCTTCGATCCGCCCTATTACAATAACGTGCAGTATGCGGAACTCTCCGACTACTTCTACGTCTGGCAGAAGCGGACGCTCGGCGACCTCTACCCCGATCTGTTCGTCCGCAGGCTGACGAACAAGGCGGACGAAGCGGTGGCCAACCCGGACCGCGACGGAGGCGAGCGCGAGGCAAAGGCGGCCTACGAACGGATGATGGGGGAGATCTTCGCCGAAGCCCGGAGGGTGCTGAAGGACGACGGCATTCTGACGATGATGTTCACGCACAAGAGCCAGGACGCATGGGAAACGTTGACGAGAAGCCTTATCGAAAAAGGGTGGACCATCACTTCCACTATTCCCGTGGAGTCGGAGTTTTTGAACTCGCAACACCTCATGGAGAATGCCTCCGCTGCAAGCTCCATCTTCATCTCCTGCCGCAAGGGACCCGAGGGAGAAGACCGGCTTCCCTCCTCTTGGACCGGCTTCGGCGGCTCCGGCGTGCAGCACGCCGTTCGCTCAGCCGTGGAGCGGGGGCTGCGCGATTTTGTCCGCCTGAAGCTCAATCCGGTGGACGAGATGGTCTCGTGCTACGGGCGCGCGTTGCAGGTGCTTTCCAGCCGCTGGCCCGTTCTCGACGGCGACGAGCCGGTCGGGCCGCGCCGGGCGATGCTGGAGGCCTCGCGGGTTGTTGCGGAGGCGCAGATGCAGCGCATCGCGGGGAGCGGCTCGCTCCTTTCGGAGCTTGCACCCGAGGCGGCGATGGCCGCGCTCCTCTTCGCCGTCTTCGGCTTGAACAAGTTCTCCTACGACGAGGGGCTGAACCTCTCCCGTTCGCTGAATATCTCGCTGGAGAGCAAGACGGGAGGGTACCTGGCCAACGGACGGTTCATCGGGGTGAACACGCTGCGAAGCGCCCGCGCCGCAGGCGCCCGCGCCGAGGATGAAGGGTTCGACGCGCCGCTGCTCCGCTCGGGGAGCATGCTGCGCCTCGCGCTTCCCGAAGAGCGCGCCGCCCGGCGCATGGAGGCCCCTCAGACGGAGTGGGATCTGCTGCACGGTCTTCTCCGGGCCTTCCGGGAAGGCGGCGAGGTGGCCGCGCGCGGCTTCGCCGAGCGGCACGCCCGCGAGAAACGCTCGTCGCTGCTGGCGCTTCTGCGGATATGGGCCGCGCAGGTTGCGGAGGACGGGTTGAAAAAAGAAGCGGAGGCGCTGCTCTTCGCGTTCGTCGAAAGGTAGGGGACGCGCCGTGCAGGAGGGGAAAGGCGGGCTGAAAAACTATCCGTGGGAGTTCGAGTACCGTACCTCCGCGCAGACGCCGGACGGCCGCGCGGTGGATATTCTCCGCGACTTCTACGTTCCCGCTCTGGAACGCTCCGTGGACTATCGCCGGGTGGCGGGGTACTTTACCTCATCTTCTCTGGCCGCCGCCGCGCAAGGCTTTTCCGTCTTCACTTCGTCGGGAGGGCGGATGCGTCTGATCGCGGGGGCGGACATTGCTCCGGAGGACGTCGCCGCAGTGCTCGCCGGAGAGGAAGAACGTCTTTCACGCATTTTGGAGGAACGCCTCGAAGATCGCTCCTGGCCCGAGGAGGTCCGGCGCGGCGTGGAGCTTCTTGGCTGGATGGTCGCGAGGGGCGTGCTGGAGGTTCGCGTCGCGGTCCGGGTGCATGCCGGAACGGGAAAAGGGCTCCCCTTCGATTCCATGGCCGACGGCTACGTCCACGAAAAGTGGGCGATCTTCGAGGACGCCTTCGGCGACGCGCTGCTTGCCTCCGGCTCTTTGAACGAGTCGCGGACGGCGCTTGTGCTGAATGCCGAGAATATCTCGGTGGACGCCGGATGGTGGGAAGGTCCCTCTCCGAAACGGGTCGCACGGGCGAAGAGGGATTTCGATCTTCTGTGGGAGAACAAGAATCCTCATCTGCGCATTTTCACCCTCCCGGAGGCGGTGCGCCTGAAACTGGTGAGCCTCGGCGTGTCGGCGCCGCCGCTTCGCGCGAAGGTCGGAGTTCCGGCGCAAACTGCGCGGAAGGAGCCTTCCTTTCGGGAGTGGCTGGCTTTCAGAACGCTTCAGCTCGCTCCCCGCATGCCGGGAGGTTTGTGGCTCGGGATGGAGTCCGCTCCCGTGGAGCCGTGGCCGCATCAAAGGGTTGTGGCCCGTCGCCTTGTGGAGAGCTACCCTGCGGGGTTTTTGCTCTGCGACGAGGTCGGTCTGGGGAAGACGATCGAGGCGGGGCTGGCGTTCCGCTCGCTGCTGCTCTCGGGCGCGGTTTCGCGGATTCTGATCGCGCCTCCCGCGGGGCTGGGGCGTCAGTGGCTCCGCGAGATGGCGGAGAAGTTTTTTCTTCCTTTCAAGCTGGTTGCCTCGGCGACGCCGACGATCAAGCACGAAGCGCTGTACCCCGAGTTCTCGAACGTCCGCTCCGCGAGCCTTTTCGAGCCGGATCTGTGCATCGTCTCCACGGGCCTGCTGGTACGTCCGGAACGGAGGTCCGACATCGAACGGACGCCCCCCTTCGACGTTGTCCTGATGGACGAGGCGCATGCCGCGCGCAGAAGCAACTCCTCCGCCGAAGACGGGTGCAGAACGACTCCCGAGTACAACACGCTCTACAATACGCTTCGCGACCTGCTCCTGAAAAAGACACGTTCGCTCTGGCTGGCCACGGCGACTCCCGTGCAGCTCGATTGGATCGAGGCGTACGACCTCTTCCGGCTCTTCGGCAGAACAGGCGCCTTCGACGCGTCCCCCTCGCTGGTGCGGGGGTACTACGACCTGTTGGGGGCGTTCTGTGACAACGTCGGACCGAACGAGGGCGAGTGGAGTTTCTTGCGGGGCGTTCTGAAGCGTGTGCAGTTTGAAGATCCGATGTATTGGAGAACGCTTGTGGAGGGGATGCTCTCCGGGCGGCTGAAACGCTGCGTCGAGGATTGGCTTTCCAGAAACAGAACCCCCCGTCCCAACGATTTTATCTATCTCCGGCGTCTCCTCTTCGCGATGGCCCCGCTCTCAAGGGTGATGCTGCGTCATACGCGAAAACTGCTGGCGCACTACCGGGAAAGGGGGGAGTTGAAGGCGAATCTTGCGCGGCGCGTTCTGTTGCCGCCTCCGGAGATCGCGTTCTCGGAGCGCGAAAAAGAGGTGTACGACGATCTTCAGCGCTATTGCGCCGAGCTGAAGCGTCTTTTGGGCGGCAACAAGAAAGGAAACGACAGGGTCAGCCTGGGATTCTATCTGAGCTTTCTGCGACAGCGTTTCGCCTCGTCGTTTTTCGCTCTGGCGGAGTCTTTGCGGCGACGTCTGGAGAAAGTCGAGGCGACGCTGGCGCAAGGGGCGGCGGGTACGGCTCCCGGGGAGTACGATTCGGAGGAGCAGGACGACGACGTCGAGAGCTTCTCCGACCAGGATGCGCTGGAGCGGTTCTTGAAGAACAGAAGCGCCGACGACCTGGAGTGGGAGCGCGGCAGACTGATGGAGATGATCGGTCGTCTGCGGATGCTGAAGGAGACGCCGTCGAAAATCCTGACCCTTCTGCGCACTCTTGAAAAGCGGCGGGAAGGCGACCGCCTTCGGCAGACCGTGCTCTTCACGCGCTATATGGACACATTGACGGAAATTCTCCGGCATCTTCGTTCCCGCGAGGCCGCGCTGCGCATAGGCGTCTACAGCGGCAAGCGTTGCGAGTACTTCGACGCCTCAAGCGGACGGAGAAAGGGGACGGACAGAGAGGGCGTGAAGCGCCGCTTTTTGCGCGGCGAGATCGACCTTCTGCTGTGTACCGACGCGGCCGCGGAAGGGCTGAATCTCCAGACGGCGGATCTGCTGATCAACTTCGATCTCCCGTGGAATCCCATGAAGGTGGAGCAGAGGATAGGGAGGATCGACCGAATCGGCCAGAAGCACGACGAAATCCATGTGCTGAACATGTGCGTTCTGGGGTCGGTGGAGGAGGCGATCTACGAGCGGCTTCTGCAGCGACTGCATGGCGCCATGAACCTCATGGGATCGCTCGATTTTTCGCTGTTGCCGGTGCAGCCGGACGAGTTCGAGAGGTTTGCCTCCGGCGAGCTGACCGAGGCCGAATTGGAGAGAGAGGCCCGTGACCGTCTTGAACGGCAGAAGCGCCGCATCGCCGGAATGGAGATGTCCCCGGACGAACAGTACGATGTCTATACCCGCCTCTCCGAAAAAACGAAGGGCGAAGTGCGCCCCGCGACGCTGGAGAGGGCGTGGAAAACGCTGCTGACGTCCGGGTATCTTCGGGCGCTCGGCTGCTCGACGATTGCTGGGTACGGAGATTCCGTTCTCCAACTTTCCGGTGTTCCCGGGATACCGGACGGGACGTGTCTTACCGCCGACAGAGAACTCTACGACCGGGGCATCGAGGGCGCGGAGGGGACGTTGCACTTTGCCTCGTGGGGGGACGGAGTGTTCGACGCGCTTCTGGAGCATGTAGTTGCAGCCAGGTCCGATACAGGATGCGTACGCACCGTGTCCTGCGCGCTGCCTCATAGAACGGTGTGCGCGCTCGCGGTGCGCGGGGCGGAGAACGGTGTTCTGGTGGCGGGGCTTGACGATGTGCGCGAGGATATCGGCGAGAGTGTCGCTTCCGAACCTTTTTCTTCCGAGGAGACCGCGGCGTTCGAGGAAGAGCTGGGGAGGCAGGCCAAGCTTGCGGAGGAGAGCGTTCTTTTCGCCCGTGCCGAGGTTGTGCAAAGAACGGAACGAATCAACGGAAATGCGGCATGGGCGGAAAATTTGTTGGAGCTGCAACTCTCGCTCTCGATGCTTGATTCCGTGCGCGCTCTGGATTTCGACGACGACGCGCCGTTCCGTTCCGTGATTGACTATCTTGAGACATGCTGCGAGGAGAAGGAGAGTATATTCGTGACGAGTATTCCCGTCGAGATTCTACGGTCGACTCTGGAAGAGTCTCTCTGGAATTTCCCCGTTCCATCTTCCGGTTCAAAGGCGAGTCTGCAGGTTCCGGCGATGCTCTGCCGCGCGCTTCTGAATGTATGCTGCCGCGAAGCCGACGCCTTGAAAAAGAAGAAGAGCGCGACGACGCTCGCGATGGTCAAGAATCGTTTGAGTAGAAGAGTTGCAGAAGCATCCGGTTAGTTGTTCGGGTGGAAGTGCCGCCCAAATGAGCGCAAAAAGTTCCTTGCATGGGTAGCGTGTTATAATAGTCAAAATTCTCCCTTTGTAGAGGAACCCTCATGTAGAATAATATGTCCCAAGAAATGAATGGAGAAAAGAAGTTGTTTGGGGCCGGCTTCTTCTGTATCAATATGATGTCCCCGAAAGCCCTTTTAGTAAGGGGGAGATTTGAAGATGGGGAGGTGTTTTCGATGCATGAGAGCGTTGATATCGATGAAAAACTGTTGGATACAGCTTTGCGCGCGGGAGGAATGAAGACGAAAAAAGAGACGGTTGACCTTGCGCTTCGTGAGTTTGTGCGGAAACGCCGAGCTGAAGAGTTGATTTCCCTGTTCGGGACCATTGATTACGATGTGTCGTACGATTATAAACAAGAAAGAAACCGCGCATGAAGGTTCTCGTTGATACGTCGATATGGTCTGTCGCTTTTAGAAGAAAGGCTCTCTCGGAGAATGAATCTGCGATACTGAACGAGTTGCGGCGGCTCGTCGCGGATTTGCAGGTTGTGATGATAGGCCCGATACGGCAAGAACTGTTATCGGGAATTTCCGATCCGGCGAAATACGAGCGTTTGAAAGAGGCATTGACCGCCTTCCCGGACGAAAGCATTGAGACTGCGGATTATGAATTGGCTGCGAAATTTTCAAATGATTGCCGGCGGAACGGTGTTCAGGGGTCTCATATCGACTTTTTAATATGTTCGGTTGCGTTTAAAAACGTTTGGAAGATTTTTACCTCAGACCAAGACTTTTTAAGATACCAACAATATCTTCCTCTCGAGTTGTATAGCATAGGCGAGTAGCGTGAGAGTCTTAACTCTCATGGACTCGCAAACCCTCGTCTGCTCCGACGACAACGCCGAACGCCTCTCGCGCGCGTACGACGGCGCGGAGGAATTTTGCGGGGGCGAAAGCCGAGGTCACCGCGCAGCTTGCGTCAACCCCCTCCCTGCAGAAGCTCCGCCTGAAGTCGCCGTTCGGTGAGCATGCTATAATAATCAAAAATCTTAGGTCGGAAGGGGAATCCGATGGCGGAAAAGGACAATGCGTTTCGGAGGATGCTCGGCGATAAAGAGCTTTTTCTTCGCTTTCTTCGCCGCTTTTTGAGGCGGGACATGCCGTTGATCGTCGACGATCTGATCGAATCCAAGGGGTTTTCGCCCGAGGATGTTGTGCTGGAGAACATCTCCTTTATTCCGCCGGATCTGAGGGAGAAGCGCTCCGACGTGGTGTACCGGATACGTAAGGGTTCTCTTGAGGCGTATGTCTACATCTTGATCGAGCATCAGTCGAGGGTGGATTTTTTGATGCCGTACCGCTTGCTGTCGTATATGGTGCAGTTGTGGTCGCGCTGTATCGAAGACGCGGGCGAGTTGGCGAGACGAAAAAGTTTTCTCTTGCCGCCCATCGTTCCGGTGGTTTTCTACGAGGGCGAGGATGCGTGGACGGCTGCGAAGCGCTTCAAAGAAAAGGTGCGGGGAGCGGACTCTTTCCGGGGGTATGTTCCGGAGTTCGAGTATCGCCTGATTTCGTTGCGGGACGAGGATTCGGAGGAGCTTCTGGCGAAGCCCGATGCTTTGAGCAGCTTGATGTATTTGGCGCAGCCGTTCAAGAGCGAGGACTTTTTCGAGGTTTCCGAACGAATTCGAAACCTCTTGCTCGTCTTCCCTGAAGAGGAAAAAATCCTGTTGGCGAAGCACCTGGGAGGGTACTTGAAGATATTGGCGAAAAAAGAGGGCGTGGAAATCGAAGGCGCTCCGGAGGAATACTTTGAACAGAAGGGGGCTGAGGGAATGCTGACCTATCTGGAGAAGGAGATACGAAGATACAAAAAGCAAAGCCGAGAGGAGGGACAGCTGGAGAAAGGCATCTCGGTAGCCTTGGCCATGCTCGGGAACGGAGAGCCCGAGGATAAAATTCTTCTGTACACCGGTTTTACTCCCGAACAGCTCGCCGAAATCCGCGAGGGGAGACTGCGCCGGGAGTGATCATTCGAGTGCCGAAAAAAGCGAGGAGCCCGGATCTCTCCGGGCTCCTGTTGTTCCGTTACGCTACATAAGCTCCTTCAGCGCGGCCAGGGCGGCTTCGTAGTCCGGCTCGGCGGTCTGCTCAGGGACGATCTGGACGTACTGGACGACGTCCTCCTTGTCCACGATGAAGATGGAGCGGGCGAGGAGGCGAAGCTCCTTCATCAGGACGCCCCAGTTGGTTCCGAAGGAGGCGTCTCTGTGGTCGGAGAGGGCGACTGCGTTCTCTATTCCGCCGGTGGCGCAGAAGCGCTTGATGGCGAAGGGAAGATCCATCGAGATGTTGAGCACCGCCACGCTCTGCGGCTGCTTCGACGCGTCCTCGTTGAACCAGTGAATCTGGAGGTCGCACACGGGGGTGTCCAGCGAGGGGGTCACCGAGATGACCTTGAATTTTCCCGCGAAGTCCTTCAGCGTCTTCGGGGCCATCGTCTGGTCGAGCACGAGGAAATCAGGCGCTTTGTCTCCCGGCTGGAGGCCGGGACCGACGAGCGTCATCGGATTTCCCTTCATTGTGGTTATTCCTCTTCTTTCCATAGCGTATTCACCTCCGAAATGGTTTCTGTTGCTATTCTATCACAAGAACAGGGTGGAAGGGAATATACCCCCCCACCCTGTGTGTTGCACATGGGTGAAACCGAATTTTCGACTCTCTACAGCTCTTTGCCCCACTTTCCGGAGCGCATGACGCCGATGAGCAGCACCGGGACAATGAGCAGAGGGAAGGAGAGCACGCCGGTGTACCCGTACCCTTTGGCGATCAGCGGAATAAGACCGAAGAGCGCGATGCCCCACGTGATGAGGACGTAGATCAGAGATGCTGCGATGTTCACTTTTCTGTCTCCGGCCACTGTTGATCCCTTTACTTTCACCCAGAGTCCCACGATGCGCCGCGCGCCGCCGAAGATGAGGCTGACGCCGGTGGAGATCACGGCGAGGAAGATGAGCAGGGAGACGATCGCGGTGCCGACAGCGCCGCCGCCGCCGTGCGCGGCCACGAAGAGCACGGGAACTTTCTCGGTAAGGATGGCGGGGTAGTGGAGCAGTATGCCCGCCGTCGCAAGCCAGAGCACTCCCGCGTTGACCACGAAGCCCCAGACCGAAGCCTTCTTCGCGTCCTCTCGGGTTTTGAGGGCGTCGGCCACAGCGATGTAGGCCCCCATCGCGCACGACTGGAAGCCCGCGTATTTCAGCGACGCCCAGAGCGCGTCGAGGAAGCTCGAAGGCGCGGGAGCTTCCTTGAGGACGGCGAGCAGCTTCGGGAAGTTGACGATCAGGTTGCCCACGTAGATGACCAGCATACCGGCGATGATGATCACCGCCATCGTGGAGGCGGCCTTCCTGACGAGGTCCGCGCCGAAGATGGTGAGGAAGAAGATGCAGACGGCGACGATCACGGTGTTCATGACATAGGGAGTCCCCAGGATCTGCTGCATCACCGTTCCGCCGGTGGCGAAGGCCACCGCCGAGGCGATGAGCAGAATGAGGATGTACATTACTTCATAGGCGTTGGAGAAGAGCGCCTCGAAGGGTTTGAAGTATTTGTTTCCCCACTCGCGGTAGTCGAAGGTGCAGTAAATCGCGGCGAAGGTCCATGCGTAGTAGAGCACCGCGGTGACGATGGCGATGGAGAGGACGGGCAGGAAGAGCGCGTACCACCCGTAGGACACGAAATACTGGACTACCTGCACGCCGCTGGCGAACCCGCCGCCGAAGTGGGTGGTGAACCAGACGAAGGCCACTGCCAGAATACCGAACCGGTTCTTGTCGATCATAATCTCTTCTCCTCTCGTGTTTCCGATAAATGAAGCGTGAATACGGCGCGAGGCCTGATTTCTCCGCGCCGCGCCGCGTACGTCAGTTTCCCAGCAGCTTGCCGGGATTCAGGATGCCCTGCGGGTCGAAGGATCGCTTGATCCCGCGCATAATCTCCAGCTCTTCTTCGGACTTTGAATGGAGGAAGATGGGCATCTTCACGTAGCCGATGCCGTGCTCGCCGCTTCCCACGCCGCCGAGCCGGAGCGCGACGCTGGTCAGGTCGTCGTAGAAGGTCTCCGCGTACTCCGCCCACTCCATCGGCTCCATCGACTCCGGCTTGAAGATGATCGGGTGGAGGTTGCCGTCGGCGATATGTCCCAGGATGCCGACCGCGATGCCGCGTTCCTTCGCCGCCTTGCGTATCTCCTCCACCATCTCCGGGACGGCGGAGAGGGGAACCACCATGTCGCCGCTGAGCGAGCAGTACGGATCGTAGGCGCGCATGGCCTCGGCGAGGTTCTGCCGGATGTTCCATATCGCCGTGGATTCGGTGCGACTCTCCGCCACGAAGACCTCCAGCGCGCCGTTCTGAAGGCAGAGGTTTCCCACCTTCTCGTAGCCGTCTTCGAGACGCTCCTCCGAGTCGCCCTCTATCTGGATGAGCAAGAATGCGTCTGCTTTGTCCTGGTAGGGGAGCGGTGTGTTGACGTGCTTCGTGGTGATGTTCACCGAGATCTTGTCCAGCAGCTCGCAGGAGATGACCGGGATGCCGGTGCGGATGACCTTCGCCACGCTGTCCACCGCCGAGTCGAGATCGGGGAAGGCGGCGAGGAGGTTCACCGTCTTGCCCGGCTTCGGCTCCAGATTGACGACGACCTTCGTTACGACGCCGAGCGTTCCCTCCGAGCCGATGATGAGCTGCATCAGGCTGTACCCCCACGTGTCCTTTCGGATACGGCCGCCGAGGTTGAGGACGGTGCCGGACGGAACGACGACCTCGAGTCCGAGAATGTGGCGGCGTGTGTTGCCGTAGCGGATCACTTTGCCGCCTCCCGCGTTGGTGGCCACGTTTCCGGCGATGAAGCTGGTCTCGGTGCTCATCGGGTAGCCCGCGTAGAGAAATCCGTGTTCGGCGACGGCCTTGCAGAGTTCGTTGGTGACCACGCCCGGCTCGACCACCGCCACGCGGTTGATCGGGTCGATTTCGAGAATCCGGTTCATCTTCTCCATCGAGAGAACGATGCCCCCGCACAGCGGGACCGCGGCCCCGGCGAGTCCGCTCCCCGCGCCCCGCGGCGTGACCGGGATTTTGTACTTGGAGGCCAGCTGCATCACGGCGGAGACGTGTTCCGTGTTCTCCGCCTTCACCACGACGTCCGGCATGGAGGTGAACATGATGCCCGCCTCGTCGGAGGCGTAGCTCTCCAGGGCGTCGGGGTCGCCGGCGACGACGTTCTTCGCGCCCACCGCCGCCTTCAGCTCCGCGAGGATCTCCGGAGTGATCGTGTTGTAGCGCTCGCGCAGAGCGTCCGTGTTGCCGAAGAATGCGCCGCTCATGATTTCAGCCTCCCTATAAGGGCGGGGACGACTTCGAGGACGTCTCCCACGATGGCGAGGTCCGCCACGCGGAAGATGGGGGCCTCGGGGTCGGTGTTGATGGCGATGACCGTGTCCGACGCCGACATTCCCGCGAGGTGCTGTACCGCGCCGGAGATGCCGCAGGCGATGTAGAGCTTCGGCGTGACGGACTTTCCGGAAAGCCCCACCTGCGAGGAGTAGGGGGCCCAGTTCAGGTCGACCGCGGTGCGCGACGCGCCGACGGAGCCGCCGAGGAGCCGCGCCAGCTCTTCGAGCATCGTGAAGTTCTTCGCGTTCTTCATCCCCTTGCCGCCCGAGACGATGATCTCCGCGTCCTGCAGCGGCGCGCCGACGTTCTTCTCCGGAAGGAATTCGAGGAGCTTCATCACGGAGGAGAGGTCTCTCTTGTCCACGCTCTCGCGGAAGATCTTTCCCGTCCGTGAGCGGTCCATGGGGAGCGGTTTCTTCGAGCGGGGGCGGACGGTGCACATCTGCGGACGCCCGAGCGGAGTCCGAATGTCCGCCATGACGTTGCCCCCGATAGCGGGGCGCGTCTGAAGCAGCAGCCGCTCCGCCTTCTCGATGGTCAGCTCCGTGCAGTCGGCGGTGAGCCCCGTCTCTTCGTCCACGTAGAGCAGGGGCATGATGGTGCGCCCCGTCGACGTGGCCGAAGCGATGAAGATCTCCGGCCTATGCCGTTGCACCAGCGCGGAGAGCGTTTTCGTGTAGCTGTCCGGCAGGAAGGACGCCAGTTCGGGCGAGTCCACCACGTACACTTGGTCCGCCCCGGCCGCGATCAGGTCGTTCGCCTGATCGGCGATATCGCTTCCCAGCAGCGCCGCCGAGAGGGGAACCTCAAGAGCGTCGGCGAGATCGCGCCCCCATGCGAGCAGTTCGTAGGATACCGGATGCACTCTTCCCTCGCGGACTTCCGCGAGCGTCCAGACGCCTCTGTATTCGTTCATGGACTACACCGCCCCTCTGTCCGCGAGCAGCCCGCGGATCGCGTCCAGCGCCGCGTCCAGATCGTCGCTTGCCGAGAGTTTCTTTCCCTTCCGGGTGATCTGCGGGTACGACACCCTGACCACCTTCGTGGGCGACCCCGCGAGTCCGAGGTGTTCCTGCGGAATGTTCAGTTCATCCGCCCCGACGACGGGGATCTCCGCCTTCTTCGCGCGGACCTTCCCGCCGAGCGTGCAGAGCCTCGGAACGTTGATCTCCTTCACCACGGAGAGCATCGCGGGAAGAGGGGCCTCCACCCGTTCGTGTCCTCCTTCGACCGCGCGGCGGACGACGATCTTTCCCGCGCCGACCGATTCCACTTCGCTGACGAAGGTGAGCGCGGACATGTCAAGAATACGCCCGACCGCCGGACCGACCTGCCCGGTCTCGCCGTCCGTCGCCCGTTCGCCCGAGAGCGCAAGGTCGAAGCCCCCTTCATGGAGGAGCCCCGCGGCGAGAGTCCGCGCCGTGGCCAGCGTGTCCGACCCGGCGAACTTTCTGTCCGAGAGCAGAACGCCTCTGTCGCACCCCATGGCGATGGCGGCTTTCACCGTTTTTTGGGCTTGGGGCGGCCCCATGGAGATCACGACGACCTCCGTCCCCTCGAAATGCTCCTTGAGCCGGACCGCCTCCTCCACGGCGTGCAGATCGAGCGGATTCAGCTCGGCCTCCACACCCTCGCGTATCATGGTTCCCGTCGTCTCGTCGATCTTGACGTTTTCCGTCGCGGGGACCTGCTTCACTAGCACAGCAACGCGCACTCGACGCACCTCCCGAAAAAATAAACATGAAATAAGAAGATATGCTACCACTAAATTTTCATAAAGCAAGACGATTCTATTATTTATATAATGATAAAAAATACATATAAAATAGGACTTATTTATTGAAAGCGCTTCTTTCGTAAGTGGAGGCAAGGGCGCAACTGCTTCCGGATGCCCGCTTCCCGAGGGAGTTTTTAGATGTGAGAAAAGGGCGCGCCGCTTCGAGGAAATGAAGCGCAAGGAGTACTGCTTGCGTTGCCGGCAGTGGAGAGAGGGCGGTCGCGCAATGGTATACTCGAACGGCTCTCTCTCTATGCATCGTGCATGGGGTATGGTTATTTTCTTTCGAATGGCATCTCACACTCACAGGAGGGCATGGCGATGGTGGAAAGCAGTGTATACCGAATTCCGGCAGTCGATCTCATCACCTTTTGCGGCGTTATTGCCGAAGATGTGCTCTCCCCGCACGGCGCGCTGCTTCTCTCAAGGGATGCCGATTTTTCGGCGTTTTCTCCTTCCAAGCGGAGAGGATTCGCTTTTTCCCTCCTGAACGCCGGCGTTTTCTCGGTCGCGGTGCGCGAACGGCCGGAGCTCTCGCTGAACGAAATTTTGGAGGTCATGGCCCGCGGGAAACGGCCCCCGGAGCAGCGCTTTCGAAATTTGTACGGGGATGCGATGTACTATCTGACCTCCTTTTGCGAGAAGGTGTTCTCCGGCGGCCCGGGCACGCTGCAGAGCTTCACGCTGCTCCGAGCGGGACGAATGCTCGCCGAAGCCGTCGCCGCCGATCCCGACATTCCGCTGCACCTGGGGTTCGTGCTCAGGAAGGACAATCTGCTGCTCTCGCACTCGATCAACGTGGGGTTGCTCTCGGCGTTTCTGGCGCACAGGATGTTCCCGGACAGGGAGATGACGGCTGTTTCCGTCGCTGCGGGCGGACTGTTGCACGACCTTGGCAAGACGTATATCCCCGAGGAAATTCTGAACAAACCGGGGACTCTTTCGGAAAAAGAGTACGAGACAATACGCAGGCACTCGCTCGTCGGGGAGGCCGCGCTGCGGAAGTCGGGCGTGACGGACAGCGTTATTCTGCACATGGTGCGGAACCATCATGAACGGATGGACGGAACGGGGTATCCTGACGGGCTTTCAGGCGATTCCATCCCGATGGCGGCGAGGATTGCAGCCGTGGCCGACGTCTTCGACGCGGTCACGTCGGAGCGTGCCTACAAGAGGCGCATGTCCGGAAGGAAGGGCGTCTCGCTGTTGATGGACAACATGGGCACGCACCTCGACAGCGAGGTGGTGAGGGTGTTCGTCGGCGCTTTCGGGATGTATCCGCCCGGCACCGGCGTTGTCCTCTCCGACGGACGGTCGGGAGTCGTCGTCGCTCCGGGAGAACGGGGCGTGCTCCGTCCAAGGGTGCTTCTGCATCGCGACGAGAACGGAGACGCGCTCTCTCCCGCCGTCTTTCTCGACCTCGCGGCAGAGCCCGCGCTTTTCATCCGGAGGTGCGTCGGAGAGGACGTTTCCGAAGCGGTCTGATCTTTCAGCCCGTGCGGGACTCTCCGCTTTTGTGGATCTCCAGCGCCTTTCGCGCCGCGATGTCGTCGGTGACGAGGACGTTCACATGCCGTCCGCGCAGCGCTCCCAGGATCGATTCCGCCTTGAGCGCTCCCCCCGCGACGCCGATCACCCGTTCCACCGCCGCCAGCTCCTTCAGCGTAATACCGATCACTTTTCTGTTCACCTGGATATCCAGCTCCGCGCCGTCGATGGAGTAGTGGCGTCCGCAGATGAGCCCGACGGCGCCGTTATGGGATATCTCGTTGAGCTCGTCCTTGGAGATGTACCCCAGCCGGAACGGATTGTAGATTTCAGGGTGCGTCGCGCCTATGCCCACCAGCGCGATGTCGGATTTTCGCCCGAGTTCGAGCGTCTCCCGGATAGGTCGCTCCTGGAGGACGGCCTTGCGGAAGGTCTCGCTTTCCGTGATCAGCGGCGCGTGGAGGTAGTGGCACGAGCAGCCCAGAAGATTCGCCAGCATCGGCGCCAGCAAAGGCCCGACGATCGACGAGTGCTCCGCCCCCGTGCCGCCGATGAGCTGCACCACCTTGACGTCCGGACGGTGTACGGGGCGGATCGCCTGGAGCATGCTGTAAAGGGCCGTTCCCCACGAGACGCCGACGATGTGGCCGTCCCGCAGGATGTTCAGGAAGAACTGCGCCGCGACGGAGCCCAGTCCGTCGAGCATCTCGCGGTCGTTTTTCCCTCCCCGGACGAGGACGCGGACGTCCTTCAGCCCGAAAAGCCCGGAGAGCTCGTCCTCGAGCTCCTTCGAGGTCTGCCACGGGTAGTGGACGAGAATCTCCACGATCCCCTTCTCGCGGGCCTCGGTCAGCAGCCGCGAAACCCCGGAGCGCGTGATGCCCACGAGCTCCGCGATCTCCTGCTGCGTCTTCCCCTGGTTATAGTACAGATGAGCCACTTCGGCGAGATACTGCCTCCTCGGGCTGTTCTCGTCCCTCGGGCGTTCCTGCATATTCTTTCCCTCCTCGGATGTCCAGTCCGTGCAAAGCGCTTTATTTTAACAAAATACGTCGGAATAAACGTATAAAAACTCCCCGTGGAATGAGAAAGTTTTTTTCTTGACAATCCGGGTACATACGTTAGAATGACATGCAGAGTATATCACTTTCGTGATTGAATTTCACATACGTGAAATCTTTTTTGTCACAAGGAGGAGCGCTATGTTCGAACATATGAGCTGGGGAAAGAAAAACAGGCTGAGTTCCATCGTGGCCCCCGACGGGAGAGCGCTGATGCTCGCCATCGACCACGGCTATTTCATGGGCGCAACGCACGGCATGGAGAAGCCCGCCGAGGCGATAGAGAAGCTGCTTCCGCACGTCGATTCGCTGATGCTGAGCCCGGGGATTCTCACCACCTGCATCGATCCCGCCATCACGCAGGGCGTGGTGCTGCGGGCGAGCGGCGGCAACAGCATCCTCGATCCCGACATCGACGACGAGGAGCTGATCCTCACCGCCGCCCAGGCCGTTCGCATGAATGCGTCGGCGGTCGCCGTCTCCATCTTCGTCGGTTCGGAGCACGGACACCAGACCATCCTCAACCTTACCGACATGATCGCCCAGGCGGCGGAGTTCGATCTTCCGGTGCTCGGCGTGACGGGCGTGGGGAAGGCGCTGAAGGACCGCAAAGAGAAGCGCTATCTCTCGCACGCCGCCAGGCTGTGCGCGGAGATGGGCGCCGACATCGTCAAGACCTACTACTGCGAGGGGTTCGCGGAGGTCGTGGCGAAGACGCCCGCGCCGATCGTTGTCGCCGGAGGCCCGAAGCTGGATACCTACCGGGACGTGATCGAGCTCACCTACAAGGCGATGCGGGAAGGCGCCATCGGCGTCGACATGGGCCGCAACGTGTGGCAGTCGGACTACCCGACGGCGATTCTGCAGGGCGTGAAGGCGGTCATCCACGGCAACGCGTCGGTGAAGGACGCCATGGAGATCGTCAATGAGCTTTCGACGCCCGAAAACGCGCGGAAGGAATACTTCACGGTCACTGCGGAGGACATCGCGAACAGCGCGGTGCATTAAAAACGGATATTCCCTCGCGGCGCGATTCCGCCCGGGAAAGTATCGATTATGAAAGAACGGGGCGGGAGCGCTTTCTCGGCGTCTCCCGCCCCGTTTCGTGTTGAGCCTCTACCGGAACTGCTCGTCCAGCCAGTCGAGCGCGACCGCCCACGAGAGGGGCATGTTGTCGAGCTGGCAGTGGATGTTCGCCCCGCTCTCCTCCGTGAAGATGTGGAGGGCGGCCTTCGGGGCCAGCTCCGCGAAGCGCTTCGCCTGCGCCAGGGGAATCCTTCCTTCCGCCTCGCCGACGAGCCCCAGCGCGGGCATGTTCAGCGAGCGGAGCTGGTCGTCGCGCAGCCGGAAGTCCCGCATGACGTCGAGCGTCTCCTTCACCGACGGTTTGCCGTAGCGCACGCAGAGGCTCAGCAGGGAAAACTTGTATTTCGCGGGCAGCTCCTCGTCGGGCATGGCGCGGATCTCCTCCGCCGTGAGATTCTGGTTCTGGAACATGCCCACGAACTGCGGTCCCATGCCGGCGAAAAAATGCTCCTGCGCGTCGATGAGCGGCGAGTTCGCGATCACCGCGCCCAGCCGGGGTTCGCCGACCGCGCCGGAGAGGGCGAAGTAGCCGCCGAAACTGGCCCCGTAGAGCGCGATCTTTGCCGGATGCACTTCGGGGCGGGCGAGCGCGAAGTCCACGACCGCCCGCAATGCGGGGGCGCAATCGGGGACGAAGGACGAGTCGGGATGGAACCTCCGTTTCCCCGTCTGTCCCGGTCCCTCGAAGAGGAGCACGTTGTACCCCCGTTCAAGCGCCGCCTTTCCGATGGCGAAGTACATCTCCTCCGCCGTGCCGTCGAAGCCGCTCTGCGCGATCAACGTCTTCCGCTTGCCGCTTCCCTTCGCCGGAGCGAGGAAGTAGCCGGGCAGAAAATCGTTTTCCTTGCCGAACGGAATGAGCACGCCCTCCGTCTTCCACGCCGCAAGCTGCATCCCCTTCATGAAGACGTCCCGGCACTTCATTCCCGTCTGCGCGGTTTCGGGGGCCGACGGGTCGCCGTAGTACTCCGCCGCCCTGTAGTACGACGCGGCGCGCAGCAGGCTCTCCATCGCGCTGACCTTGTGCCCCCGCTCCAGCCGGGCGTTTCCGTCCGCTTCCAGCCGCTCTCCCAGCGCGAGAAAGGCCGCCGACCATGAGGCCGGATTCCCGTCGGTTATCCCTTTCGCGGTCACGAGGATTTCCCCCGCCGCTCCGCCTCCCGCAACGTCCGCGCCAAGGCTGCGGAGAAGCTGAAAGTCCATCTCCGCGTCCTTGAACCATGAGAGCAGGACGCTGCCGCGCGACAGTCCCTTCTCGATCTCCTTCGCTTCGGCTTCCGCGTTCGGATGCAACGCGAGGGCGAAGGCAAGGAGCATCAGTATTCCGAGCGCTCGTATCATCCGTTGTTCCACCTCCCTGACTGTGTTACGCAATACCTCCGGAGAGCCAGTGGTCGATGAGTTTTCGCGAAATGCTGATGGATGGCGGGATCTCCGGCATGTTTTCGGGTGTGAACCAGTCGGCGTCTCCTATCTCGACTCCGTCCGGAACGATCTCCCCGCTTGCCCAGCGCGCGGTGAAGCCGAGCATCAGCGAATGGGGGAACGGCCACGGCTGACTGCCGAAGTAGGCGATGTCCTTCACCTTGATGCCGACCTCCTCGAAAATCTCCCGTTCGACCGTCTCTTCCAGGCTCTCGCCCGGCTCGACGAACCCGGCCAGCACGCTGTAGCGCCCCGCAGGAAAGCGGGTCCCGTGCGCGAGCAGGAGTTTTCCGTCGCGGACGACCGCCACGATGACCGCCGGGCTGAGCGTCGGGTAGGAGACGTACGCGCACTGCGGACAGGCGTAGGCCCGTCCCTCCTCGGCCGGTTCCATGAGCGCGGCGCAGCGGGGGCAGTAGCGGCAGTTCCGCCGCCAGTCCATCATCTGAAACGCCGTGCCCGCGGAGTGGAAGAGCGAATCTCCGCCGAGGGCCCACAGTTCGCGCAGCCCCACCGGTTCAAAGCCTTGCGGCGCCGGTTCGTCGGCGGGATACTCCCCCCATGAAAAAGCGCCCCGAGCAGGGGAGAGAACTCCCCGGTGGAGCAGTTTGTCCGTAAAGGACGCGCCTTCGTCCTCGGATGGAAGCGTCAGGGGTGATTTCGACTTCACCAGAACCATGTCGTTGTGAAAGAGCAGCCAGGCGTCCTGTGTACTGCATAAATCCATGTGATCGTTCTCCTCCTCCGCGGCCGCCTCATATGAAGAAGTCCGCTCGAAAATTCTATCATACGCGCCTTTCGAATCCAATGTTTCCTGCCGAAGAGCGTTCGGAGAACGGAACGCTCTTCGCATTTTGAAGCGCATGCCCATTGTACTCCCCCGGAAAGAGGGGTATAATTCTGAAAACACAAGATTCGGCTTTTGAAAATACAATTTTTTATGGAAAGGAAGATGTAGCATGACGGAAATGAGAGCCCCGCGCTTCCTGGCCATTGTTCTGTTCATGTTTTTTTTGCTCGGGCCGGTACTCCCTCTCCTGGCCTCGCCGAAAACGCCTCCGGCCGCATCCGGGCAGGCGCGCTCTCTTTCGCGCCTCGAAACGGCCGCTTTGCTCCGGGAGCGCGGCGTTGCGCATGAAGAAGCCGGCAGGTTGGAGAGCGCGGTCCGCCGTTACGAAGAAAGCCTTCTCTTCTTCCCCGACGCCGAGGTTGCGCAACGGATCGATCTCTTGAAAAAGATGCTCGAAGAGCGTAACGCTCCGCTCTCCCCGCCCGCGCCCCAGCTTCCAGAGGCGCGGGTTTCTCGTCTTGAAAAGGCGCGCGCCCTGCGGGAGGACGGCAAGAATGCGTTTGTCGGGGGCGAGCTTCGCGATGCGGCGCGATTCTTCGAAGAAAGCCTCTCCCTCTTCGAGGATGAGGAGGTTTTCCGCTTCGTCGGCGGCGTGAAGAGAGAGCTGGAGCTCGTCTCCTCTCTTGAAGGACTGGAAGAGCTGTTCGATTGACCGGGAGATTCTATTCGCTATGGAGGTGTGTGGCATGCGATTCTTTTCTGTTCGCCGTTTCCGTGTCTTCATGATCGCCTGGGTTGTCGCGGGAGGTTTTTCCGGTGCGGCGTCGGCCCTTGAAAATACCTGGACGTACCGGCGTATCGATTCGCTGTACATCGAAATTCCGGATTCGTGGTCCCCCTACTCAAAAAAAGGTTCATCCGGTTTTTATACCGGCAAGCCTCCGACCGGAGGCGCCTCCGTCGATTCTCTGGTGGTGCTCGCAGGGAGAGAGAAGAAGGCCCGCTACGAGGACGTCCTCGTTCCGCTGAGGCGATCTCCCGGCGGAAGCTTCGAGGCGCTCTTCCACGAGGAAGAAAGAGTTGTGGGAGGGAAGGACGCCGTCATCTTCACGAACGAGATCAGCCGCCGGGGAACGGATGAGGCTGCGCGCCCCTTCATTCGTATGCGGAGCGTCGTCTGGAAGGAAGCGGCGGAGGACGGGGTGCTGCTCCTCGCGGTCGGGGGAGACGCGGTCCTCTTCGACGAGCATGCTGCGGAGATTGACCGGATGATCGCCTCCGTGCGCTTCGACGAGCCTCCCCGGCCGCAGCCCGGCAGGAAGCTTGAGGGAATCGGGGAACGAACCGCTTTCGGAGAACTGCTTTTTCCGCCCATCGACTTGCCGCCTATCGAACTGGAGAGCGGAGAGAAAAAACAGGGTCCGGCGGAGGAGAAGACGCCGCGGGAGCGCCCGGTCTTCGCTTCGGACGCGCTTCTTGAAGAGGAGATACGGAAGGCGCGCGCGGCGCTGTTACTCAGGGACGAAGGCGAGCTCCTTCTGGCGAAGGGCGACCGGGAGGGCGCGATGGACCGTTTCCGCGGAAGCCTCGCGAACGTGCCGGACGAGGAGCTTTCCGCTTTCGTGGAGGCTTCGGGGCGTCGGGCGACGGAAGAGCACAAGGCCGAAGAAGGGCGCGCTTCCCTGTTGCGCCGCGAGGGGATGGAGCT
>Ga0334886_1001225_pt1 | contig 31268 bp, 24 predicted proteins | sample GraSluR1_MG_9_FD_207232 | JGI IMG/M metagenome (GOLD analysis project Ga0334886, IMG submission 207232) | Sludge microbial communities from methane-producing bioreactor in Wageningen University, Netherlands - Granular Sludge_27_06-R1 | ecosystem: Engineered > Bioreactor > Anaerobic >... | reverse complement strand
CGGTGGTCGCCGTATCATTTGTCGAAGAAGGGGTTGCAATAGGAGTCCTCTTTGATGATTACTCCCTCCAGTCCTTTTCCTCCATCACGAGGGCGAGAGATATCGGCAAACTGCCCTTCTTCAATGGCTTTCATCAATCCAACTTCAGCAGTGTGTTCCAATAGGTTCAAGGCTTGCGCCAACACTTCATTGGCTCTTTGTTCGATCCATCCTCCCGATTTGATCTGGATTTCTTCCTTTAATCCCCGCGCCGTGCCAAAGATATAGTTGGCATTCGTCAGGGCGAGGTACCGATCTTGGAGATAAGGAGTATGAATGGCTTCAGTCGGCATACCCAACAACTGAATATCCTGACCTGTCAAGATGGCAGCTAGATTGAACATTGCATTCATGATGAATCCTTTGAAAATGTTGCCCGTCATATATTTGGTGGGAGGCATATATTTAGGTGTGGCGTATGGAAAAAGCTGACGAGTGAGCAAGGCATGAGCCAGTTCATAGAGAAATCCATTTTCGATATCCGGGTCAATTTCAAATGCGTGTCCAAGACCCATAAATCGTTCCTCCATACCAGCTGCTTTCGCAAAGGCTTCATTGATCAACTGGGACGCAGTCACTGCATACGCTTTTTCAATGGCGTCGGAGGTGGTAAGATAATTATCTTCTCCCGTATTAATTGTAATATGGGCAAGCGCGCAGATCATACGGGAAAAGTATTGGTCGATCAAGGTTCGTTTCATGTTGATATCTCGGAAGAGAATTCCATACATGGAATCGTTGAGCAGAAAATCCAAGCCTTCCCAAGAAGCCATCATGGCAATCTCAGGCATGCACAGTCCCGATGCGTAGTTGACCAGACGGATATACCGCCCCGCCTCTTTGCCGGATTCATCCAAAGCGCGACGCATAATCCGAAAGTTTTCCTGGCTTGCATAGGTGCCCCCAAATCCTTCGGTTGTCGCCCCATACGGGACATACTCCAAAAGACTTTGGGCGGTTGACCGGATTACGGCAATGACATCCGCCCCTTGGGTGACAGCAGCTTTGGCCTGCTGCGTATCTTCGTGAATATTGCCGGTAGCGACGATCACGTATCGAAGGGGGCGCAATGGGTCTCCTAGGTCGTGAAGCATTTGGTTTCGCTCATCACGAATTGATAAAATACGATCGATGGCCATCTGTGCAAACCCTTCCAAATAATCGTCAATCTCATTTTTGGGCATGATCGGCACCGAAGTTAAGTCAAGTCCATCTGCAACTGCTATGGCTAGTTGTTGAGGTTCACATCTCTTTTGGATGCACCCGTTCGCGATCCAAAAGCTTGCCCCGTGCCCCAAAACCTTCTTTTGATAAAGATGATCGATCATGACATTGGGAAAGGGAGTGCCATCGGAGTCTTCTCCATCCACACCCATATATCGGGCCGCTGTTCTTTCGATGGATAGAGTCGTATGCGTCTGGACGAAGCGCTGAATGGGTTGGATGATGGTCTGCGCGAGCTGTTTGGTTTTCTGTACCAATTGGTCATCGAGTTGAATCATGAGCGCACCTTTCTCTGGTTCAATTTGGGTTTATGAGTGATTGCCTCGCTAAAACATTGGCACTTGAGGGTTCGTTTGATCCGCATCATATCCCAAGTGCTGGTATGCTTTCAGGGTGGCATTGCGTCCTCGGTGAGACCGTGTAAGAAATCCTGTCTGGATCAAAAACGGTTCATACACCTCACTGATGGTGTCTGGTTCGACGCCTGCCGCGGCTGCAATAGCGCGGATTCCTGCGGGACCGCCTTTGTAGTGGTCGATTAGAATCCGCAGGATTTTTCTGTCCATGTAGTCCAGACCAAAACTGTCGATTTCCAAAGACTCCAAAGCTTCGAGGGTATCATGGAGATCGATTTGGGTTTTGCTTTTCACCGTAGCAAAATCTCGAATCCGTTTAAGCAAGCGGTTTGCGATCCGAGGCGTTCCTCGCGCTCGTTCAGCAGTAATTTGCGCCGCTTCTTCGGATATCCCCATCTGGAGTAGATGGGCCGATCTCTGAACGATTTTCAACAATTCGTCTGGTGTATAGAAATCCAGCTCAAATATCATACCGAATCGGTTTCGGAGTGGAGAGGTGAGCAATCCGCTCCGGGTCGTTGCTCCGATCAGAGTGAAATGGTTGATATCAATCCGAATCGATCGGGCGCTCGGCCCCTTTCCGATTAGTATATCCAGAGAATAATCTTCCATAGCGGAATACAGTACTTCTTCTATGGAACGGTTCAACCGATGGATTTCATCGATAAACAGGACCTCGCCCGGCTCAATATTGGTCAGAATCGCGGCTAAGTCCCCTTGTTTCTCAATGACTGGCCCCGAAGTGACATGGACCGAAGTATCCATCTCATTGCTGATCACATAGGCAAGAGTCGTTTTCCCCAAACCCGGAGGCCCTGCGAGAAGCACGTGGTCAAGAGGTTCTTTTCGAATCTTGGCAGCATCCAACGAAATCTGTAGCCTTCGTTTGATTTTTTCCTGACCCACATATTCATCCAGGGTCTTGGGCCGCAAGGTTACAAAGGAACGGTCTTCCTGGGCTGTTTTTGGGCTGACCAGCCTTTCCAGTTCTTCCTCTTCTTCATGCAATCGCGATTCGATATGCTTCATTCCACCACTACTTTCATCATCCGCCATCTTTGATTCAGATCTTGCTTCCATTGGATCGTTCCACAACCTTCAAACAGATGGTTCAGGGCATTTTTCTGGTCATGGGCAATTTCCATGTAAAGGGCGGTTTTTTTTCGGAGGGGAAAATGCGCTCGGACCTTTCGGAAAAAACCCAAACCATCTGCGCCTCCATATAGAGCTGTCGCTGGTTCGAATGCGGCCACTTGAGGATCGAGCATGGTTTTCTGCTGCTCAGCCACATAGGGAGGATTGCAAATAATTATGTCAAACGAATCCAACGCATCTCGCACAGGATCAAGGAAGTCACCTTCCAAAAACCGAATCCGATCTGAAACCGCAGCCTCAGCTGCATTCGTTCTCGCGATAGCCAAGGCTTTGGGAGATATATCCGTCGCGGTTATCTCGGCAGTATCGATAAAATGGGCGATGGACACCGCGATGGCGCCGCTGCCTGTGCAAAGGTCCAGGACCTGCAGCGGTTGGTCGAGTTCTTCCTTTCTATAGTCGTCGACAACCCATTGAACCAGTTCTTCGGTTTCGGTTCGGGGTATGAGCACATCGGGTGTAACACTGATTTTTAAAGTAAAAAATGGTTGATATCCCAGAACATAAGCCAACGGTTCACCTTGCTTAATCCTTCTTAAAGCGGCTCCAAAACGGGATAAGATCTCTTCGGGAATCACTTCGTTCCAACGGATATACAGTTGGGTTCGTTCTGAACCAAACTGAGCTGCCAGAAGCCATTCGGAAACCAGACGCGCGTTTTCGGAATGTTTTTCTGCGAGATATCCGCTACTCCATAAGATGGCCTGGCCAATCGTCCATTTTCTCTTTTCCATAACACCTCTTCAACGGTATTTTACCATATATTTTACGAAATTGGAAGAGTAAATAATGTAAAAAACCGTTTGGAATTGCCAGAAAAACCCAGTTTGTGATACAATAGAACCAGATTCCATTAAACCATTGTAATCTTTACCTCCAAACGAAAGGAGCTTCTTCATGAAACCCCGTCAAATTCATGATTCGATCTTTTGGGTAGGTGTGAACGACACGCAAACCAGCCTTTTTGAAAACCAGCTCTCGTTACCCCATGGCATAGCATATAATTCCTATCTGATTCTTGATGATCAGGTTGTTCTGATCGATACAGTCAAAGGATCCTTTTTTTCTTCCTTCTTGTCTTCTTTGAAAGGAGTGCTCCAGGGGCGACCGATTGATTATCTGGTCATCAATCATATGGAACCGGACCATTCGGGCGCAGTGGATGCTCTGATCGAACTGTATCCAAAGATGAAATTGATCGGGAATTCCAAAACCAGAGATATGGTTCGGGCGTATTTTCACCACGAGATCGACTTTGTTGAAGTCCAGGACGGACAGCGATTTTCAATCGGCAAAAAAGAGCTTCAATTCTTTTTCATTCCAATGGTCCATTGGCCAGAAACAATGGTAACCTATGATTCTTCCAGCGGAACGCTATTCTCCTGCGATGCTTTTGGGGGGTTTGGCACCTTGGATGGGGGGATCTTCGACGACGAACTGGATTTTTCTGTATTGGAAGGGGAAATGCTCCGATATTACGCCAATATCGTCGGTAGATACAGCAGTATGGTTCAGAAAGCCTTGAATAAACTGGGAGGCATTCAGATTCAGACCATCGCTCCATCCCATGGTATGGTCTGGAGAAAAGACCCGCGAAAAGTCATCGGATTGTATGATCGGTGGAGTCGTCAAGACACGGAAAGAGGCGCGGTGGTTGTGTACGGAACCATGTACGGCAATACAGAAACCATGGCGTACTCAATCGCTGAAGGAATGCGTGATTCAGGGCTACACAACATTATTCTGCATAACCTGAGCAAATCGGATCATTCCGAAGCAATCCGGGATATCTGGAGAATGAGAGGACTGGCGCTTGGGTGTTGTACGTACAACATGAGCATGTTTCCCAAGATGGACGCTCTTGTCCGGAGCATCGACAATAAAATGATCCTAAATCGGATTGCGGGTCTTTTTGGCACGTATACATGGAGTGGAGGGGGTATGAAAGGGGTACAAGCTTTTGTTGAAAAATGGAAGTGGCCTTTGATCGGACCTCAGGTTGAGGTGAAGGGAGTCCCTACATCGGAAGACCTTTCTCAAACTCATCTCTTGGGGAAACACATGGCATTGGAGATTCTCAAATCCTAGATGAAAAGAAGAGCCCTTTTCCTGTTGCATATCTTGCACATTGCTGTGTTCGTTGTTTCATTTGCTTCCGCAAAACCCTTTATCCGAGTAATTGGGGACGTTGCCTATCCTCCTTTTGAATACCTAAACCCTGATGGAGTCCCCGAAGGATACTTGGTCGATCTTTGGGCATTGATTGCAGAGAAGACTGGGATTGCATATTCATATCAACTCACTGTATGGAAAGACGCATTGAATATGTTGCAAGCCCACGAAGCGGATGTCATAGGGGGGGTCTTCAAAACACCCGAGCGGGAAGCTGTATTTGAATTTTCTCGTCCCTACTATGAGATTACTGCTCATATCTTCTTTCAAGAAGGGTTGACGGGCATTCGCGCAGTGGATGATCTGCAAGGGTTCATTGTCGGCGTAGTCGAAGGAGACGCTTCGCAAGCATACCTGGAACGACACCTGACCAATGGCTATCTCAAACTGTATGATGGTTGGGAGGAGTTGGTAAAAGCGGCGCTTTCAGAAGAAGTAAAAGTCTTTGTTATGGATAAGCCCACCGCTTTATATTTTTTGGCGTTGCATCAGGCAGAAGATAAGATTCGGTATCAACCCGAACCGTTGTATTCCGAAGCCTTCCATATGATTGTGGCAAAAGAAAACACTGCGCTGCTTCACATGATCAACCAAGGGCTTGACCAAATTACGCCTCAGGAAATGAAGAGTCTGGAAAATCGATGGATGGGAAAAGAGATTGGGTACCCATCAAACATTACAAGAGTTCTTTGGTTCATTTTAATCTCAGCCGTCGTAATGATTGCGATGATTGTCTGGAACATGATCTTGAAGCGGAAAATCCGGAAAGCTGTTTTGACGATCCAAGGGCAAAACCGCGATTTGCAGCAACAGAATGAGCAGCTGCAAAGAAACAAAGACGAGTTAAAAGCTTTGAATGAAGAATTGCACAGTTCAACACAGCAGCTTGAGGCTTCGTATGCCGAGCTGGAAGCAGTGAATCGGGGAATGGAACAGATTATTGATGTAACAGCTCGCATGTCAGAAGCGGCAAAAGAAAATGACGAATCCTTTCTTACTCAGCTGCTGGAGATGCTGTTGGTCCTAGTGCCCCGAGCCGACTATGGAAGCTTATCGTTGGTTGAGGATGGCCAATGGCGGTTTGTGCATGCGGTTGGGCATGACTTGGAACGGCTGAAAAAGTTGAAATTGAAATCAATCTACTTGATGGAAATAGAAAAAGCGGCAATTTTCCCGAATATTCTCGAACGAAACAGGACAATCCTAGATGACCCGATTTTGGTGGAGTTGAATAAGGCGACTTTGCCGATCAAAGAGTCGATTGTCAGCGCGCTTCGTTTTGGGGGAAATCACGTCGGAAACATGGCCTTAGATATAGGAGAGGGGAAGTCAGAGCGATTTCAGGAAAAAGATGTGACGATCGTCAATGCCTTTTCGAATGTCGCTTCTTCTTTTATTGGGATGCAAAGGTATATGATCGAACAGGGAAAATTCCAAAAACAACTGTTAATGGCCATGATCCAGATTCTAGAGATCTATGATCCTTACACCCATGGACACTCCGAAAAGGTAGCCGAGTACTCAGCCCTGATTGCTCAGGATATGGGGATGAAAAAGGAACAGATTCAACGGATTTATTGGGCAGGTTTGGTGCATGATATTGGAAAGATTCTTGTTCCCCAAGGCATTCTGTCCAAACCCGATAAGCTAACCTATCATGAGTTTGAAACGATCAAGTCTCACCCGGAATGGGGTGCTCGGGTTTTACAGACCTCTGAAGAGCTTCAGGATATCGTAGAGAGTGTTCTGTATCACCATGAGCGATGGGATGGCAAAGGCTATCCGGAAGGAAAAAAAGCAGAGGACATCCCAATCAACGCCCGGATTATCGGGATGGCCGATGCATATGATGCCATGATTTCCGATCGGCCCTATCGGGTTGGGCTCAAGCTAGATGAGGCCATCGAAGAAATCCGTCAAAACAGCGGAAAGCAATTTGATCCAACCATCGTAGAGGTTTTTCTGAGACATCTTTATCAGGATCGAATGGGTTCCAGCAGCATTAACAGAAAACTGAATGGGGATAATCAAGGGAGGTTGACTCATGCGTAGATCATTGGTTTTGTTATGGATGATAGCAGCCAGTCTGACATTGATGGCAACGACAATCAGGTTGGACATTCTAACTCAACCTTCAGGAGGAAATGTGATTGTGAATGATGTGTGGAGGGGGAATGCTCCCGTCTCGGTGATGGTTAACCCCGGCCTGCATAAGATCGAAGCAAACCATCATGGGTACATAAGTCAGAGTACAGAAGTCGAAGTGAGTCTTCCTCAGGTTATTGAATTTTCCATGGTACCCATTCCAGACGTTGTAGAAAGATTTCCCATAGCCCTGTTCCTTACCAATTACAAAGAATCCGGTACCAGAAGGGTATTGGATCTTGAAGGCGCCGATGCGGTGATTGAGCACCTATCCAATCGGCTCCGTGTTCTCGGATTTCCACTATTTGAGAAGCAACCACAAGATGAATGGGACCTGCTTTTGGGGCCCGATTTGCTCATTCATTCTCTTCAGGATGAGTTCCCCGAAGGCCGGTTGATTCTACTTGTTGACTCGCAATGGAGTACTGCGATTTTTCAGCAGCAGAAAGTCAACCGCTTGACGATGCAGCTAAAGGTATATGATGTTCGCGAAGGGGTCGTTTTGGGGACAATCAATGAATTCGCTGAAAGCGTCGGATTGGTAAGTCAACAAATCGCTTTATGGCAAGTGGTCGAGAAGGTAACCCACAAGTTTATGAACATGGTTGGCGGGTACATGATTCAATTGAGTTTGCGAGAAGAACAGAATCCTGTTTTGATCGCAAAAGGACCCGATTTTCCTGTTCATTGGGAGATCAACAGTCCAATTCCTGTTCGGAGTGTTCGATTGGTCGATGGTAATGCCGAAGCAGCAGAATACTGGGTGAGTTCAGCGCCTGAGTTGCAGAAGACCTTTCTCTTTCTTGTGGATACCAGTTCGAAAATGGCTGATTGGTTGGATCCTTCCAAAAAGCTGATCGAATCGATGATCACTCAGCTTCCTGAGAACTCCCAATGGGCGGTAATGACCTTCGGAGATCAGATTGAATTGGTTCAGAGCGTGACTACGAGGTTTGACCAATGGGTTTCAGCGAAGGAGCGAATTGTGGGGTCAGGAATGTCACCCATGCATGATGCCCTTTACCGAGCGTCGAGTTACCTGTCCCGAATCGAAGGACTCCGCTACATTATCCTGTTGACCGACGGAATCGACCACGATTACTTTGATTCGAGTTCGGGCAGCCGGTTCACGCTCTCGGAAGCAATTCATTCCCTTAAAACCAACAGGTGCATCCTGTACCCGATCGGTATGACGCCATCCCATTACCAACAGTTGCTCCAAGAAATCGGTAGGGAATTTGGCACTCAATACATCAACGCATATCGAAAAGATTCCGTTGTTCTTGCGCAGAACTGGTCCGATCAGGTGCGTTTGTCTACCTTTGTCATCCAAGGGTATACAAAAGACGAGCCCCGGTTGATGTTGGGATTCAACGTATACGATGTGGATGAAAGCAGTCGCTTCTTGCGGCTTAACCCACAGATTACATCCCTGATCCCTCCTGAAAGGGTTCCGGCAGAACCTACTGTTGAAGTTGATGAAGAACCGATTGAAGAAGCGGTCCCGGTTTCAACTGATAAACCTTTGGATCTCCTTGTGCTCGACCCCGCTTTTTTTCTTGCCCCTCCTCTTTCAGGGTTGAAGCTACCCGAGATGTACAGCGAGGTCTTTTCTTCTGCTTCGATTGATCTCTTTGATATGGATCCATATGCCAATATATTGTGGACGACCGATCGAATCCTTTATTACTGGATCAGGGATACCCAGACGTTGAGATGGATGGAAATGGGAGAAACGATCTTGATTGCTGCTATTCATGAACCCTATCTCTTCGCGCAATCAGGGAAGACCCTTCATGTCTATCAGATCCGGGAAGACCAAGATTTGGACTGGATCGTTGCGTATCCCTTAGACAAGCGGATTGTGGAACTCCAAGTGATGAATCATCGCGTGTTGGTTCGGTTGAGTGACGGGACCGCCGAATCCTTTCATCTAACTGGAAGAGATCTCTGGAAACTCGAACCCAGTGGACACCCTATATCCAGTTTGCGCCTGTTTGATCAAGGGGGTTTGATATCGACCTATGCCAGCGGATTGGTTAATTGGTGGATCCCCTTTCATGAGGGCGAACCGAAATCTTTATCGCATCAACGGTCAATTGCTGGGGCTTTTTCGTTCAAGGCAGATCCGGGTCAATTCATTATGATTGATTCGAGTGGAGAAATCTATTATCAACCATTGGATGGGTCCTTGGCTTCCAGCAAAAGGCTGAATCGAGGAATTGTTTTAGATGCCCTATTTGCGGAAGAAGAAGAGTTGATGATCACCATCCATTGGGATGGTACCGTTCGCGCGTTTCAGGTGAACGATCTTCATGAGCGTTTTCAGATCACATATCCTCTGGGATTTTTGATGATTAAAACAGATCGTTGGGCCAAATCAGCTTTGGTACAAACCGTTGATGGATATACGGTGTATTTTTCTCTAGAAGCCACATCGATCCCGGAGCTTGCGGATCACCCAACGGTGATTCATCCCAACCTTCGACCGATCCCGGATGAACACCATACCCTGATTCCGATCGCTCCAAAACCCGACCCAGATAAACCACTGGTACCTGACCCAGAAACTTCACTGGTACCTGACCCAGACAAACCACTGGTACCTGACCCAGAAACTTCACTGGTACCTGACCCAGAAACTTCACTGGTACCTGACCCAGACAAACCACTGGTACCTGACCCAGACAAACCACTGGTACCTGATCCGGAAGATTCCATAGAGGAACAGTTTCTGATTGACCCGGTATCTTTCCAAAACGAACCGAGCTTTCGGGTATTCTACGGTGGGTATGACATGGCCATGCCGTTCCGCGAACATGGGTTTGTTTTGGCGAGGCCGGGTGAAGTCTCATTTACGAACACAATGCTTGAACAACAGCTTTCTTTTCCGATCCGGAATCGACGGATTGTGGATATGGATATTTCTGGAGAGGATTTCTTAGTGATTTTGTATGACGACCGCATTGAGTTGATTGATCTGATCACTTCTATTAAAGTCGAACGAATCCAGGTAATCGCAAACACCCCTCTTGAAGGGGCTCAAAAGATCCGATTCACTACCGACTCACAACGGATTGTTGTGGTTCAGGATAGAGAAATCCTTTGGTACAGCCGATCTTTAGACCAATTGCTCAGTTATGAACATTCCAGTAAAATAACGACGTGGGCAGTACCGTACGATCGGATGCGATCCCTTGTTTTTGGAGACGAAACAGGCGCGATCGGGTTTGTGGATGAAGGGGGCATCAATAATGTGCAAAGGGTTTCCAATCAGCCGATCTTGTCTGTGAGTTGGTATAATTGGGATATTTACTGGATCACTCAATCGCGGTTGGGACGAGGCACGCGGGCGACGATTCCCTTGGAGGGCGTCGTACCGATCGCTTTGTACTCCGGCGATTTTGGAAAAAATTGGGTAGTCTTAGGAACGGGGGATGGAGAGCTGCTGATCTATAATTCTTCTTTAGAATTGGCTGGTAGAGCTACGGCTAGCGTAAATCCCATCAAGTTGATCCGCGGTTGGGCAGGAAAGATGATTTCTATGGATCGCCAAGGAGAGCTGAAAACCTGGGATTTAGGAAGCGGGATTTCAGCAGCGACAAGAGTAGGTTTGGCAGGATCCATGGGCATTTTTTTGAAAGATGCCCAAATCCAAGTTCTTTTCGAATCGGGTCAAAGGATTCAGATCCACCCGCAAACCCTGCGAGTGACTGCAACGATGATCCGAAATCTTCGAAACCCAATTCAGGATTTTTCCTACCATCCGCCCATGTACCAAGTTCAAGACGAATGGTTTCCTCATACTGCGAACGGAATCTCCGATACGCCAATTCGAACATGGATTGGTTCTGGTTTATCAGCTTGTTCACCATGGATTGTAACCTGGAGCGAAGACAATGTGCAAGTAATGAGCGCGGAAACCTTGAGGGTCGAGCGCACCTTCAAATTCGGAGAAGGAAATGACGTTTCCTTTGCAAAAATGGTTGGAGAAACCCTCGTATTCTTTTTCCGGAACTCAATGGGTATGGTGCAGGCTTTTGAACCGGGTCAGGTCTTGGTTATGAACATTTCCGAACATTCACTGGGACCAGTTCGGACGGTTTTCGGATATCAAGATTTCATCGCAATCGTTGGAAGCCAGAGAATCGCCTATTTCTCAACAGAGCGGGATGAGTTCGAACGGATTATCCCATGGCCTTTTGAGATTGATTCAGCCCGATATAACCCATCGCGGATGACATTGTATGGGTGGAAGGATGGAACGCTCCTTCAATTCCCGCTTCCTTCCGAAACCGTTTCTGTATTTAAAGGAGAATCCATTGTGGGTTTGGATTGGACTGACCGACATTTATACCTATTGATGGAATCGGGAATGATTTGGGTCCAAGAACTGGATGAAATTTAGGAGGATGAGGATGGATAGAAGAATCCGAGTATTGGTGGGCAAGCCAGGTTTGGATGGGCATGACCGAGGGGCAAAAGTCATTGCTCGGTCTTTGAGGGATGCGGGAATGGAAGTCATATACACAGGATTGCGGCAAACGCCCGAAATGATTGTTCGCGCTGCGCTTCAAGAGGGTGTTGATGTAATCGGTCTTTCGATCCTTTCCGGCGCGCATTTGCGATTGTGCGAACGGATTATTGGGTTGTTACGCGAACACCAACAAGACCTTCCCGTATTCGTTGGAGGAATCATCCCTCAAGAGGACATAAAGCTGTTGAAAGAAATGGGCATAATTGAAGTTTTTGGACCGGGCACACCGACAATCCAAGTCATCGATAAGATCCGGGAGGTTGTAGCTGTTTGAAAGGGTGGGAAGAAGACCGCGCATTGGCGAAAGCCCTGAACGAAATTGAAAAAGGAGACCCTCCCCTCTGGCTGCCTGAAGAACGACGATCCAATGCATCAGACAGTTGGGTGATTGGAGTTACCGGAAGTCCAGGAGTTGGAAAGAGCACACTCGTAGGTGGGTTGGTGGATCTTCTTCTTTCGGAAGAACACGAGGTCGGAGTTTTGGCTGTAGACCCCACCAGTCCTTTTTCTCACGGGGCTTTCCTGGGAGATCGGATTCGGATGCAGCAAAACAGCTTGCATCCCAACCTTTTTATCCGAAGTGTCGGATCGCACGATTGTGTCGGCGGACTGAGCGAGTCGATCTTTGATATGGTTTGCGCGATGGAAGCTTATCAAAAAAAGTACATCATCATTGAAACTGTTGGAGCGGGCCAGTCTGATTTGGATATCATGTATATTGCCGATTGCATTCTGCTTGTCCTTTCCCCCGGTTCCGGTGACGAAGTGCAGATTTATAAGGCTGGAATCATGGAGATTGCCGATATTTACGCGATCAATAAAAGCGATCTTCCCGGGATAGAAAAGATGGTCCGTGATATCCAAGAACTCCTAATGGCCGAACACTCGAATGAACCTTGGAAACGGAAACTGATTTGTACACAAGCGTTGCGGAAAAAAGGAATCCAAGACCTGTGGGCATCGATTCAAGATCATCAAAGGATTATGCGCCAATCGGAGAAAGCCAACCGCAAACGAGAATTGAGAGATCGGAAGCATCTAGAAGCAATCCTCCAGCAGAAGATTAAACAGCGGCTAGAACAGGTTCCCAAAGATCTTTATCCAAGCTTCCATGAACATATGGCAACGTGTATGGACACATGGTATGCAAAGATATCCCGGGAGGGTGAGAAGGTATGAAGCAATTCAAGTCGATTGTCCATTCAGCCGCAAAAAAAGGGACTGGACGCGTTGTGGTTGCTGGGGGAGATGATCCATCATCCCTTCAAGCCGTTCAGATGGCCATGCGAGAGAACATGGTGGAAGCGATTCTCGTGGGAGACGCAAAAACCATTCAAAGAGAATGCGGGCAGATGGGATTCCATCCACAAGAAATAGTGGATGCTCAATCCCCCCAAGAGATTGCAGAAAAGAGCGTACGCGCGATCCACGAAAAAGGCGCGAATACTCTGATGAAAGGATCGATCAAGACAGCTGACCTCCTACGGGCTGTTTTGGATAAACAGTGGGGCTTGCGCAAGGCGCCGCTTCTAAGTCATGTAGCTGTGCTGGATGTACCAATATTGGACCGATTGATTTTCGTTACCGATGGGGGCATGGTGATTCATCCCACTTTGGAGGAAAAGGTGACGCTCATTCGAAATGCGGTCGAATTGGCCATGAGTCTGGGGATCCCAGTCCCCCGGGTTGCATGCATTACAGCGGTAGAAGTGGTGAATCCGTCTATGCCAGAAACGCTTGACGCAGCCCTTTTGGCTAAAATGAACGAACGAGGGCAAATTCCCGATTGCGTTGTCGAAGGGCCTTTGGGGATTGATATTGCATTGAGCGAACGAGCAGCGAAGATTAAGAAAGTCGAAAGTGTTGTGGCGGGAAAAGCAGATATTCTGTTGGTACCGGATATCCATAGCGGAAATTTCCTGGGAAAGTCTGTTGAGTACATTGGTGGGGGTACCATCGCTGGATTGATCATGGGCGCGCAAGTGCCCGTCGTGATCGTCAGCCGAGCGGATCAAGCGGATGCGAAGTTGGCGTCTTTGGCGTTGGCAACACTCATGGCCCCAAAACAAGGAGGGAACGAAGATGCCTGACCTATTTTTTGCGGTTCGGGGATGGATCGAAAAAGCAAAACAAGAGAGCACCCCTTATGAAAGTCAAACCCGTGAATGGTCTAATCGAGAAATCGCTGAGCGAATCGAGCACACCTTATTAAAACCCTCAGCGACCCAGAAAGATATAGAAAAGCTGTGCCAAGAAGCAATACAATATGGATTTCGATCGGTGTGCGTTAACCCTTCGTATGTATCGATTTGTGGGGATCAGCTACAAGATTCCCCAGTAAAAATCGTAACAGTTGTGGGATTTCCCTTAGGGGCGACCATACCCGCAGTGAAAGGGTATGAAGCTGAGTCCGCCGTTCAAGCAGGAGCACATGAGATCGACATGGTGATCAACATCGGTCGCTTAAAGGACCAAGAGTATGACTTCATCAAATTTGAGATTGCGAAGGTAGTTAGCCACTCGGGCAAAGCGCCTGTGAAAGTGATCATGGAAACTTCCCTGTTGGAATGGGAAGAAAAACTGGCGACTATCTATTTGGCTATAGAAAGCGGAGCCCGGTATGTAAAAACGTCTACAGGGTTTTCTGGTGGAGGCGCCACCATCGAGGATGTTCAATTGATGCGACGGTTTTCTCCCTCTTCTATGGGTGTCAAAGCCTCCGGAGGGATCCGTTCAAAAGAAGATGCAGTTGCGATGCTTTCTGCAGGAGCGGATCTCTTAGGAACCAGCAATGGAGTGAGCATTATCGAAGGAGGAAAAGAAGGACAATCCTATTGAAGATGAAACACGCCATCGGATCATGTCTATTTTTTTTCCTGGGGATATGCTTCGTTTCTGGCGTTTTTGGAACTCAGATTCTTTTCTTTGCCAATCAAGAGATCCGGCGGGAAACCCTCGGGTTTATCCAGGATGCGCGGTATTCATTGGATGTCTGTGTATATGGAATCAGCGACCCAGAAGTCCTGTATATGCTTCAGGAGCGCGTGCGTCAAGGGGTGCGCGTTCGGATTATAACCGAAAACCAGAATGCCATGGAAGTGTATGGAATCCAGGGAGCTGTTGTGATCGTTGATGATGACGCAGGATTGATGCATACAAAATATATGATTTCCGACGAAACCCGTGTTTGGTGTGGTTCTGCCAATCTTACGACCACCAGTTTGGATCGCCATGCCAATCACATCTTCTTTATCGATCAACCACATCAAGTACAACGGTTTATGTTCCATTTCGAGCAGTCTTTCCTAGGAATCTTCAAATCCCAGCGAGCTCCGGCTTATCCCAAACACGGGATCTTTTTTGGCCCCGAAGACGATCCGTTTCTTCGGATTATGGAAGTCTTAGAAACGGTTCAGCATGAGCTTTTGATTGGGGTGTATGCATTCACAGACTATCGAATTGCTAATTTCTTGATGATTCTTTCATCGAAAGGCATTCATGTTCGAACTCTGGCGGACCCTTCCTGGAACTTGAGCAATCCGTCCAGCGCCATACCCAAAATCGTTCATTTCTCTCCCGTTGTTTTGGCAAACGTAGAAGGCGCGTTATTCCATGATAAATACATGATTGTCGATCGAACTATCGTTCTGTTTGGTTCCTATAACTTCACGGAGGCGGCAAGCAGTCGCAATGATGAAGTGCTCATGATTTCATCCGATCCAGCTTTGGTCAGTGGATTTCTCGCTCACTTTTTTTCCTTCCAACCAGATGTCGGAGGTGTTCAATGAATCACGTAGTAGGCTTTGCGCCCGGGAGAGCCAATATTATCGGAGAGCATGTGGATTATAATGACGGGTGGGTGTTGCCCTTTGCTGTAGACCAATACACGCGGGTGCGTCTTCAAGAAAGCCCCGATCAGAATCATCGGGTTGTTTCTTCCTCTTTTGGAGAAGAGCTCTTTCCCACTGGGACCCTCAGGCCTTCTCATTCATGGGCGGATTACGTCAAGGGGGTCGTGCATGTTCTTCAACAACGGTTTTCGATCGAGCTTCCCCCTCTCCTTCTGACAGTCTCTTCCGATGTGCCCATTGGAGCTGGCCTATCCAGCAGCGCTGCAATTGAGGTTGCCACTTTGTTCGCAATCGAGTCCTTTTTCGATCTGCTTTTAGAACCAAAAGAGCGCTTCTTGCTTTGCCAAAAAGCGGAAAATGATTTCGTGGGCGTTCGCTGTGGGGTTATGGACCAATTCATCTCGGTCTTCGGAAAGGAAGGATTTGCAATCTTTTTGGACACCCAATCCATGGAGTATGAGGCCATCCCTATGACCATGGAGGACGGTCAATGGTGGATCTTGAATACCCGCGTGCAACACGCCTTAGGTAGTGGGGAATACAATACGCGTAGGGTGCAATGCGAAGAAATTCTGCATATACTCAAGAAAAATAGCTTTCGAGATATTGCTTTGGAGGACCTGAAGCGGAATCAATTGGGGGATCTATTGTATCGCAGGGCAAAGCATGTTGTGAGTGAAATGACGCGGACGGTTCATTGTAGAAAAGCTCTGGAAGAAAGGGACTGGTCAACGGTAGGAACCCTTTTATATACCACCCACGAAAGCCTTCAAAACGACTTTGAAGTCAGTTGTGAAGAGTTGGATTACATTGTTCAATACCTTAGAGATCGAGGAGTCCAGGGAGCAAGGATGATGGGAGGCGGTTTTGGGGGCAGCGTGATCGCTCTTATTCAAGAATCATTGGCCCCATCGATCGTTCCTTCTCTAGAGCGTGAGTATAAGGGAAAATTCGAAATCGATATGATGAGTTTTCCGGTTTCTCCTGCCCAAGGAGCGTATATTCAGAAAAAAGGCAGTCGAGACGTATGATCCGGTTTTGTTTGTTTGATGTGTATGGCACGCTATTCTCTAACGAAGGATTGTTTCGGAACACTGCCGAACGCTTATCCCAAGTGATCCCTTCTATGCATGCGGATGATCTGGAGATCGAAGTTCAAAAGCTGTATCACCAAGTCTTCGAACGGATCTTCCAGCAAGAAAACGCGTTCGAGTCAGAACGGACGATGTATCGTCAAGTATACGCGATTCTGCAAGAAAACTATCAGATCCGCATTGACGTTTCCAAGTGGATGGACCAAATGTATGAGGATTTTGCGTCCAAACCCATTTATCCAGATACATTCGATACACTCCAGGAGTTTCGAGAAAAAGGATGTACGATCACTTTTTTATCCAATATCGATCAAGCCCCACTTAAGGGATTGCTCGCTCGGTATCCTGACCTTCCCTACGACTATGCTGTCAGTTCGGAGGAAGCCCGATGCTATAAGCCCCATCCAGGAATCTTCAATCGCGCGCTTTCATTGATGAATGCCTCTGTGGAAGAAACGGTGATGGTCGGGGACAACTATCGGGCCGATATCCAGGGAGGCAAGGCTCTGGGCATGAAAACGGTTTGGATTAACCGATACAGCCCCCACCAAAGTCCTTCAGAGGACCATCCCGATGCGGATCTACGAATCCACACCTTGGCTGAAATGGTGGAATGGATGGAACGGAAGAGATGAATATCTACCTAAAAGAGCAAATCGCGCCCAGAATCGCCAACGGACATCCATGGATCTATGATAACGAAATCGCACATTCAACTGGATCGCTGGATCCTATGGGGATTGCCGATGTCTTTACGCATTCCAAACAGTTCATTGGCCGAGGATACTACAACCCACGATCCAAAATCCCCGTCCGATTGCTGACGCGTAGATTCGAAGAAATCGATGAATCTTTTATCCGCCGGACAATCCAGAAAGCCCTATCATATCGGGAGAAACTGCCATTGGCCCAAGAGTGTCGCCGTCTTTTTTTTGGCGAATCGGATGGGATTGGTGGGTTAATCATCGATCGATATGCCGATGTGGCTGTGATCCAGGCCAATACCCTTTGGGTGGATCAAATGAAACCGGCGATTGTCCAGGCCTTGGTGGATTTCATCCACCCCAAAGCCATTTTAGAGAAAAGCGACCATTCTTCCCGGAGAAAAGAAGGACTGACCACCCAGATCGACTGGCTTTTCAACTCGGTTTCCCTTCCGCTACAGCTCTCTTTGGAAGGGTTGGTATGGGAGCTGGATCTGATTCAGGCTCAGAAGACCGGATTCTATCTCGATCAAAAGGAAAACGCCATGATTGCCTCCCGTGTCGTTTGCCCCAAAGGGAAAAGTGTTCTGGACACCTTCTGCCATACGGGAAATTTTGGGTTGCGCATGCTTCAAGCAGGAGCGAGCGATATCACCTTTGTCGATCAGGCAGAAAATGCGCTCCAGACCCTTCAAAGGAATGCGCGCATGAATGGGTTTGCGGAACAGACCTATTTCCATGGGAATGCGTTCGATCTTCTCCGAGAGTGGGATCGATCGGGAAAAAAATGGGATGTTGTATGCCTTGATCCTCCCTCGTTTACCAAATCACGGTCCAGCCGATCAAACGCCCTTAGGGGGTATAAGGAAGTTAATGTCCGCGGACTCAAACTCCTGCGGAGTGGTGGATATCTCGTCACGTCTTCTTGCTCACAGGCCGTTTCCCGGGAGGAATTTGAAATGATGATCTATTCCTGCATCTCTGACCTGAAAATTGGCTTGAAACTGATCCATCGAGGCGGGCAGCCCCAAGACCATCCGATCCAGATGGAAATATTTGAAACAGACTACCTAAAGTTTTATATCTTCCAAAAATCAGACTGATGGAAGGAGGAACTTTTGAACCAGGGGATTTCATTTCAATCTGTCTACTTCCATTACCCTTCTTCCGATCCTGAGGATCCTGTCAAGCCATGGTTGATTTCGGATGTTCATTTGCGCATACCTCCCGGGGCCTATATCGGCCTAATGGGTGGAAACGGAAGCGGAAAGACCACGTTATTGCACCTGATGAATGGACTTCTTCGGCCCTCAATGGGTCGAGTGATTGTTGATGGGTTTGACACGCAGGAAACAAGACATTTGAAAGAAATCACGCGGAAAGTGGGGATTGTCTTTCAAAACCCGGACCAGCAAATTGTAGGGTCGACTGTGCGCGAAGAGATCCTTTTCGGCATGGAAAACTTGGGATTTGAACGATCTCGAATGAGGAGGAATTTGGAGCGAGTCCTTGTTCAGACAGAGCTAAGCGACTATGAGTCCCGCCACCCAGTCTTTCTTTCCGGTGGCCAAAAACAACGGTTGGCAATAGCCGCGATCCTTGCCATGGAACCGGATTATTTGCTCTTGGACGAACCCTATTCCATGCTCGATCCGCAAGGGGCATCCGACATCCGATCCATGTTGGACGCTTTGAGAAAGGCACTCCATTGCGCCGTGATTCTAAGCAGTCATGAACCGGAAGATCTGATGTTCTGCGACCGAATCCTATGGATGGATCGTGGGACGGTGTCGTTGGATATGCCACCGGTTGAAGCCTTCCGAGCATTGGCCCAAAGTGGGTCGTATGATCTGGGTCCCTACATTCGGGTTTCTCTTGAAGCGATGAAAGAAAACCCTGCCATATGTGGATTTATGGAACCGAAAGAACTGGCAAAGGTCCTTACGGAGAAAGACCATTGATCCAGTTTGATAAAGTCTCCTTCTCGTATATGCCCAAAAGCCCTCTGGCGGTTCAGGCTTTGGATCGGATCAGTTGGAGCACAGGTTCATCCTCTTCCATTGCGCTTATGGGAAAGACCGGATCCGGAAAATCAACTCTCGCTCAACTGACCAACGGGGTTCTTATGCCTTCCCAAGGAAAAGTGACGGTTGATGGGTTGGATACGAGAAAACGTGGAACCAAAAAACGGATTCGGCAAAAAGTCGGAGTGTCCTTTCAATTTCCGGAAAAACAGTTCTTTTGTGATACCATTTATGAAGAGATCTCTGTTGGGATGAAGACCCTTGATTGGCCCGAAGACAAGCAAAAAGAGCAAATCCAGAAAATAGCCGATCTTCTTGAACTGCCCATTTCTTGGATGAAGCGGTCCCCGTATCTGATATCGGGGGGAGAAAAGCGACTCGTCGGCCTTGCGTCTATCTTGATCCGAGATCCTTGCTACCTCGTCTTGGACGAACCGATTATCAGTTTGGACTCTTCTTCCAAGCGAAGGGTTCTTGCCCTTCTTGAAATGATGGTTGATACGGGGAAACTTTTAATCTGCATCACCCATGATCCTGCATTCGCCTGTGAATTCTTTGGTCGTTGGGTAGTTCTTCAAGCGGGGCAAATTGTCTATGACGGATCATCGTCGGATTATCCTCTCTTTTCTTCAGAAGCTGTGAAACATGGGATTCTTCCAACAAGGGATCAGATTTGGAACAATCAGACCTGAATCAATGAGATTTGGGCATAGCCCAAAAAAACCGGCAATCGGTTGATAGGGAGGGAAAACCATGATCAGCAAACGTATGATTCGATTCTTTTCTGTTGTTGCGATCGTTTTTCTTCTATTCGGTCATACCAAACTGCTTGCAGGAACAGAGAATAGCGAGCCCAATCCTTTGCCCCAGAGTATGGAGATGGTCCTTGCCCGAGCGGGATCTTTTCTGATGGGAGGCACTCGGCGGGTTTCCCGATCCAGACCCGAAGAATTCCCGGTTCATCCTGTTGCGTTGACTTACGACTTTTGGATTGGGAAATACGAAGTGACCTTTGAGCAATTTGAGGCCTTCTGCGCCTCAGTGGATCAAGAAATTCCGGAGGATCGAGGTTGGGGCAAGCTGGATCGACCCGTGATTCATGTCAGCTGGTGGGACGCCATTGCTTACTGCAATTGGATGAGCCAGATGGAAAATTTGCCGGTTGCGTACCGGTTACGAGGCGAAGAAGATGCAGGGCGTTTTCTTGACGGGCAAGGAAATGTGACCAACGATATCACAAACGTAATTGGGTATCGTCTCCCCACAGAAGCTGAATGGGAATATGCCGCCCGGGGCGGACATTTACACATTGATGATTTTCTGTTTTCTGGGAGCGACGACCCAGACGAGGTTGCATGGCACGCTACTAATGCGGATTACCAGACTCATCCGGTTGGCCAAAAAAAAGAGAATGAACTGGGCCTCTTTGATATGAGTGGCAACGTGGCCGAATGGTGCCACGATTGGTGGTCCGCAAGCTTCTATCAGGAGGGAGAAAAGACAAACCCGATCGGACCGATAGCTGGATCCTACCGTGTCAGACGCGGCGGGAGTTGGGCCACGGTTGCGGAAACCCACTGTCGGGTCTCCAGTAGGAGCCATGATCGCCCCGGAGGGTCCAGTGGGGCGATTGGGTTTCGCGTTGCTCGGACGGTTATGGTTTTGACGGAACGGCAATAGCCCCAACAAACCTTATCTGGTTCAGTCTTGAGAAACAACTTCCTCCAGTTCCCCGGCAATGACCATGGAACGGTATCGGCCATCGGATAAGTTCATTAGTGACTCATGGGTCCCTTGTTCTATGATCATCCCGTCTTCCATATAGTAAATGCAGTTCGCTTGGCGCACCGTCGAAAGACGATGAGCAATAACCAACGCGGTCTTCCCCTCCATCAAACGGGAAACCGCCTCCTGAACGACCCGTTCCGATTCGCTGTCCAAAGCGCTGGTTGCTTCATCCAGCAAAAGAATCGGCGCCTCTCTCAGAAAAGAACGAGTGAGCGCGATTCGTTGTCGTTGTCCTCCGGAAAGGTTGTTGCCTCCTTCTTCCAAGACAAAATCATACTTTGATTCAAGATCTTCGATGAACGTATGCGCGTTGGCCAACCGCGCTGCATTCTTCATTCGATTATCGGAAAGATGACCTTCCGATCCATCTTCAAAAGCCGCTTCAAGGTTCTTTCGGATACTGCCCGAAAAGAGGAAAGCGTCTTGTGGGACATACGTGAACTGGGCGCGCCATTCTTTCAATATCGTGTGATAGATGGATCGGCCCGAATAGGCGACATGGCCTTCTAATGGGGCGAAGAACCCCAAGAGCACCTTAAATAGCGTGGTTTTCCCGCTACCGGAAGGTCCGACAAAGGCGACTGTCTCTCCCGGAGCAATTTCAAAAGAGATCTTGTTGAGAACCAGTCGACTGCTATCCGGATAAGCGAAGGAGAGATTGCGAACAAACAACCCTTTATGGGAAGGAAGAGCAGGAATTGGAGCAGAGTGTTCGGGAGAAACAGGTGGGAAGGGAATCATGTCCGGTTCTTCCGGAATATCCATGACCTCAACCAATCGTTCGACCCCCGCAAGCCGTTTTGTAATCTCCGCAAAGATTGCTGACGCGCCCGAGAAGAGATAAGCGACTCCATTTTGAAGCTGAACGATGGCGATGATCGTCGGGAGCGTAGTCGGATCTTCAATCGCTCGATAGCCCCCAATAATCATTATGGAAATAATCCCCAAAAAGGTCATTTCCGAGAAAGCTTCACGCATCGCCTCCAGAGTGTTTCTACGGATCCCCGCTTTTTTCAGAGTTTCCGATTGCAAAAAGACCCGCTCATAGATCCATCCAGCTAGATTAAAGTATCGAATGATCCGCTGACCGCTGACCAATTGGGAATAAAGGCGGAGAAACCCCGCTTTTTCCCGTTGGACTTTCTGGCTTGCTTTCCTCAGTCTTCGAAGAATAGGCACATTGAGCAGGAATACGCCAAAGCATATACCCACAATCCACAAGCCGAGGACCCAATCAAGGATGAAGATTGTTATGGAGGATCCGATCCCTTGAAACAGCATAATGGCCAAGGATTGGAAGGAGTTTTTGAATAGCGCCACGCTTTCATTCAGATCGTGGTTGAACCGCGAAAGCAACTCACCGGATGGATACTTGTGATGAACAGCTAACGGAACAAAGAGCGTGCGGGAAAAAAAGGCTTTCCGCATGTCTCGCTCCACTTTGATCAAACTGCTAACGAGCGCAATTCCTGAAAACCACAGAAGTATACCGGTGAGGGCAATCAGTATGATTGCATTCAAAATGGTCTGGATAAGCAGCGCTTGATCCAACTCGACGATGCTGGAAGTAAGGTCGGCCAGAACAAATGCCATGTAAGCCAGAAGCGCGAAGTTTATCACGCCCATCCCGATCACTCCAAAGATATACTGGACCGTATAGGGTTTTAAAAAACGAAAAATCGATTTGAGTGTACGTATCATGACGCATCAGCCTCTTCCATCATCTGAGCCCGGAATAATGAGGCGTATCGTCCGTTCTTTTCAAGAAGTTCGTCATGTTTTCCCTGTTCGGCAATCCTCCCCTGATCCAAAACAACAATCCAGTCTACGAAGGTTAATGGGCTCAATCGATGCGCAATCATCACGACCGTCCGTTCTTTTGGGAGCTCCCGAATGATCCGTAGGATCTGCGCTTCTGTATCATTATCGAGCGCGCTTGTCGCTTCGTCCATAAGGATCAAGGGCGCGTTGCGAACCATTGCTCGGGCAACACAAAGACGTTGCCGCTGGCCTCCTGAAAACCGTGCTCCCAGCTCACCTGCCCGAGTTTGCATTCCATCGGGAAGCTCTTGGATAAACCGGTCCATTTGCGCTTCGGCAATCGCGGTCTTGACCTCTTCTGGAACGCTATCGATCCGGCCCAGGCTGACGTTTTCTTCGATGCCGGTGTCGAATAGAAATGGTTCCTGTACAACAACAGCGGTTTGGTCCCTGAGATCGGTTAAAGACCAAAGTTCCAGAGGTGTATCTCCAACTGTGACCTTGCCGTTTTGCGGAAGATAATCGCCTTGAATCAGCTTAAAGATCGTGGATTTCCCGCAGCCGCTTGGGCCCACGAAAGCCACTTTTTCTCCTCTTTCTATGGAAAAACTAATTCCATCCAAAGCAAGCTCTTTTTGGCCCGGATACCGGAACGATACATTGTCGAAACGAACAAGGACAGGCTGGTCGATGTGGCCTTTTTTCCCTTCCTGCTTTTCGACAGAAAGATCCAAAAGCTCCATTAGGCGTCTTCCCCCAGCGGTTCCGGCCTTGATCTTCCCCAAAATTGTGGGCAGCTCTTGCAACGGAAAAGCGATGTAATTCAACAGTTGGATGAAGGCAAACAGAATGCCAATAGTCAGTTGGCCTTGTATGACAAGGTACCCTCCAAGCCCGAAAACGACTAGAAACGGGACAAAGGTGATTAAAATACCGAAGACGACCAGAATCACGCTTTGCCTCCCTTTTTTCATAGTGTGTCGGAACCAATTGGCTTCTGATCCCAAGAAACGGTTCAAAAAAAAGGATTGGAGATTGAAAGCGCGAATCATTTCTGCTCCGGATAGGGCTTCTTTCGCATGAGTGTTAATCTCGCCCAAATCCTTCTGCGCTTGAGTGGTGTATTTTTCCACCGGCCGACTCAAGATGACAGCAGCAATAAGGATCACCGGAAGGCATGCGAGGACCATTAAGGTCAAAAACCAGTTGTGGTATAAGAGATATATGAGCGCAACGATTGCGGTGGTGATCCCATTGATCAGCAAAAGGAGATCTTGTTGGAGCATTTCCTGAAAGAGGTTGGCATCACTGGACATACGCGACATAAGGTCTCCTGAATGATTCTGATGCATGGCATGATCTGTCGCCTGGGATAGTTTTTTGGAAATGGCTCGCTGGAGCTTTGCATTCATTCGTTCAGAAAACTGAGCCGCCAGAAATTTCGCGAAGAAAAAGCTGATCAACGTCGCCCCGAACACCGATATTATTACGATCGTTGCCTGGAGAAACCCATGACTGTCCTGCTGAACAATTGTATCGACCAAACGAGCGAGCATGTGGCCTTCCACAACTTTCAACACAGAGTAAACCAGAACGATCCCAACAGCCAATCCCATCACATACTTGACCGTTCCTGCCATTTTCAAGAACACAGAGGTAGGAAAGGCTTGTTTTTCTTTTTTGCTCATGAATCAACCTCCATTCTCCAGCATACTGCATATTTTTCGGTTGTTCGGTATTGTACCCGAAATAATCAAAAAAGTCAAGTCTTAAGTTGATTCCTTTTACTAATTACCTACTTTTATTTATGTGACATTCAAAAAATAGGGGTTGTATTTATGATATTCAATTTCTGTTCGCAAACTGACCGAACAAAGAAATCTTATCATAGATCGGGCTGCCGAAAACCCGAAAAATAACAGTGTGGCTTGTTTGGAGGAAAAAGAAAGGTCTTCATCCGGATTCATTCTCGAAGAAAATGGATGAAGAAAGAGGAAGGAACATATGAGAAATGCGGACAGAAGTTCTTATTTACGGTTCTTTTCTCAATTGATCCACTTTCATGACCGAAAATGGGGGCAAAGGCAATTCCTCTAACGTCTGATGTTTGTCCCCAAAATGGAAAATCCACTGCTGATCCTCAAACCGTACAATATCCACCAAAGATTTGGCCGGTTCATTGCTCCAGCCCAACCATTGTTCCAAGACAACCCCCCATCCAGCGCGATCTGGTACTCCGGATACATAAAGGATCCGATGGTCTTCCGATTCAACAATGGCAGGAGCGCCCTCCAAGATCCCTTGATTCCATCGACCGGAAACAATTCCTGTATGGATGCCCAGTTCTTCCACCCAATAATCGGCTTGGATGAGATTGCCGCCTATCTCCATGACAGACGGAAGGGCAGCCCCAAAGTCCATGATATCAAAATGCAGCTTGTCGGAACGCCAACCCAAAGGCCGTTCAGTTATGATATGGGAATGATTGTTTTTAATCCCGGTCATACAGGTAACCAACAGCCTCCCCTCAAATCCTTCCACCCTTTGCGTGATTTGATCTGGAATATGCATCAAATAGGGCAGAATCAAAAGATCGTACGATTCGATTTCATCGGTGGAAAAGACGAACTCCACCTCTTTTCCTTTTCTCCGCAAGGCCGCATAGATATCCGTCAGCGCGCGGACATAGGAAAAATCTTTGCAGGCGTGGTTGATTTGGTGCATCCAAGCGGCTTCATAATCAAACACGATCCCGATCTTTGCGCGCCCTTTATGAGGGATGGCCTGGGCATACGATTTGATTTGATTCAACAGACGCACCCGTGGAGAATGCCTTGTGTCATTGAAGTAATTCAACAGTCCGTTATGGTATTGCTCCGCCCCAATCCCTAGAGCGCGATCCCGAAAAAAGACTACGTTTTCCGCCCCGTGAGCATACGCATGAACGGCAGCAGGCACAATCCACTGAGCGGGGAAATACAGATTCCTTTGCTGCCAGTTGACTCTTCCCGGTTGCTGTTCCATAACAGTAAAGGGTTTCTTTTTTAGCGACCACATCAAGTCAAGATTAAAAGCCCATATCATTGGATCAAACTGAGACTGAGGCATATAGTTGTCGTATGAAACAAAATCGTAGAGATCGTGATGACGAGCATAATCGATCTCAGTAAAATTCACCATAAAATTATGCGTAATTGGCGAACGGGAATGGCTCCGGATAATATCTGTCTGGATTTTCGAAAACCGGTGGATCGAGTGTGTGGCAAACCGATAGAAGTCCAAAAGCTGGTGGGGGTTTGGCAGGGCCCGTGTCCTTTTGGGGGTTTCAATTTGATCGAACTTTGTATATGTCTGAGCCCAAAACGCGGTTCCCCAAGCTTGGTTCAATTTGTCAATGGTTCCATACATATGCTCCAAGTACGCCTGAAAGGAACGATCACATTGTTCGCAATAACACAATGTAGTCCCTTCACAACCAAACTCGTTGTCAATCTGCCAGGCATACAGGTGATTATGGGCGCCATATCGAACAGCAAGCTGACGGACAACCTCCGATACGTACGCATGGTACACCTGACTGTTGTAGCAGTAATGCCTTCGGCTTCCAAAGGGGTGCGTATGCCCTTGGTCATCCTTCTGAAACAGAGCGGCGCCATACTTCCGGGCCATCCAAATCGGAGGGTTGGCAGAGGGAGTTCCGAGAATAACCTGAACACCCAGTCTTTCGCAAGCCAAAAAAAGAGCATCAAGGGTTTTGAACGAATACGTATGTTCCTCCGGTTCCAACTGATCCCACATGAATTCACCCACACGTACCAATTCGATCCCGTGATCGACAAACCGGCGCAGATCCTGTGTAATTTCCTCCAAGGAAGGGTTTTCCTTCCATTGTTCTGGGTAATAGGCCATTCCTAACATATCCTCAGCTCCTTTATGTTATCCTTTCACAGCCCCAACTGTTAATCCTTCGATGAAGTACCGCTGGAAGATCAAAAAAACCGTTAACGGGACAATCGCGGCAATGAGCGATCCAGCTGCTATGAGATTCCAACTGGCAATCCATTGACCTCGGAGCGTGACTAAACCAAGCGTAACAGGTTTGTAATGATCCGATTGCAGAAGGATAAGGGACCAAAGATAATCATTCCAGATCCATGTGAACTGCAGAATTCCCAAAGCCGCCATTGCAGGTACAGTCAGAGGCATCACAATTTTTCGATATATTGTGAAATCCCTAGCCCCATCAATTCGCGCTGACTCATATAAGCTAGACGGAATGGTTTTCATAAAGTTTCGCAAAAAGAAGGTACAAAACCCCAATTGAAAGGCCACGTGAAACAAAATGACGCCCTGATAGGTATCATACAGTCCCACTTGGTTGGAAAAGCGAAAGACCGGAATCAAAAGCATTTGAAACGGAATGAGCATTCCTCCGACAAAAAGGATGAGAACCGCTCTGGAAAAACGAAACTGGTAAAAGGCCAAGGCAAACGCAGAGAGGCTGGAGATCAAAAGAGTGCCAACGACAGAGGGAATGGTTATGATAAAGGTATTCCCGAAATATCTCTGCATCCCGCTAACTTCCCAAGCTTCACGAAAATTCCCGGTATAAATCTGAGCGGGGGGCGCCCACGCTGTCCGTGTGGCCATCAGCTCGTTCATGGTTTTTAGCGATGTAAAGGTTGTAATCAGGAAAGGGACCAACCACATGCCCACGATGATGGTTGCGGAAATATAAAAGAAGAACACAAAACTCTTTTTTGGTTTCAGCACTTCAGTCCACCCCTTCCGATTTCATTACATTGCTCAGATAAACCAAAATGAAGCCAAAGGTTATTGCAAACTGAATCACAGCGATTGCCGATCCATATCCCATCCGATAGTTGTGGAACCCTTCAATATACATGTAATTGGCCAAAACATTGGACGAATAAAAAGGGCCCCCTCGGGTCATCACAAATACAATATCGAAAGAACGGAGAGAATCGATTACGCTTACCGTTACAGCGATGATGGTGGCGGGTTTGAGCATGGGAAATATGATATACCAAAACCGTTGGACCCGGTTGGCTCCGTCAACGATACCAGCTTCCACCATCTCGGGAGGCACGTTTTTCAAACCGGCCAAATACAAAACCATGATATAGGGGATCTGTCTCCAAATGGCAGCAAAAACCAGAGAATAGGTGACAATCGAGGGGTCGTTTAGCCATGCGCGATTGAGGCTTGACAATCCGATGCTGTTCAGCGCGGTGGTTAGGGCTCCATACTGCGGATCATAAATCCAACTCCACACGAGGCCGATTACAACAAAAGAAAGCGTCATGGGCAGATAGAAAAGCGTCTTGTACATTTTGTTCCCCGGAAGCTTCTGATCCAGGAGCAATGCGATAGCGAGTCCCCCAGGAACTGGCACTAAGATAAACAAGATCAACCATCGAATGTTGTTCTGTATGGACGTCCAGAAGATGCTGTCATGGAATAGATCCTCAAAGTTCCGCCAACCGATAAAACGGGTCGTCGGGGACAGTCCGTCCCATGATGTGAAGCTTAAGGATAAGGTTTGGATAATGGGAATAATCACCCATACTAAGTACATTGCGAGGGGTAGGGCAAGGAAAGCCCACGGAACCCACCAATGCTTGCGATACACGCGCATACGAATCACCTCGGCCCGACATCAATCGAAAGATCGGAAAATGGAAAAAGAAAAGGGCGCGCGGCCCTAGGATGGTTTCGCGCGCCCGTAAGGATATTACTGGAATATTCTCTGGCGATCTCGTTCAAGAGACTGAAGGATGGTCCGGAGTCGATCAGGGAACATCATCAATTCAACAAAAGCGTTCATCCCTCGGTCTGCCATTTGAGGATCGGTGTCTCGGTCATAAAACTGCATTACGCCATCCGATGCAAGAATCATATCCAACCCCTTTTGCGCATGAGCATCGGGGGGCGGAACATGGCGATTGGCGGCCAACCGGCCGAGCTGAACGGCAAAGTACTCTTGGGCTTCTTTCGACGCGATAAACTTCAAGAAAACCTTTGCGCCATCTTTATTCTGAGCATTCGCTGGCACAAGGAATCCGTCGATTGGTGTATCTTCGTAGATGCCAATGGTTCCGTCGATAATCGGGAAGCGGAAGAAATCCAGATCGTCTCTGACATCTGCCGGGGCAACATCCTTAATAAACTGTCCCATCAGATACATACCCGCCTCTCCGTTGAACAATCTCGTCGCTGCTTCTTGCCAATCATAGGAAGCATGGTTTTCCAGGAAGTATCCTCTTTTTGCCAAATCGGCCAGGGAGGAAAGGGTTTCTTCTACGCGAGGATCGGTGTATGGGATGATTCCTGCGGTGAGGTCGGTATGGAACTCAAGTCCATGCAGTCTCATGTTCAGAGAGTCGAACCAACCCCCTGTCGTCCATGTGCCTCGTGTTCCGATGGCGATCGGAGTGTACCCATTCTGCTTCAGGATTTCGCAAGTTTTCAAGAACTGATACCAGTTTTCGGGAACTGTGAGATTCAAAGCGTCAAAGACTTTGGTGTTGTAGTAAATGCCCCACCAATACCAGCTTTGAGGAACAAAATAGAGTGTTCCATCATAGGCGCAAGCGCTTTCAAAAGCTGCAGGGAAGTCCTTTCCAAATCCATCGGGGAAGACATCATCAATCGGAGCAAGCAATCCACGACTGGCGAAATAACGCATTCGTTCCCCCGCAAACCAAGTTGCTACGTCTGGCGCATTGGCTGAAGCGAGCTGAGTTCGGATCAGTACTTTGAAATCTTCATGGGGAAACACATTCAATACTACGGTATACTCTGGATGCAAAGCGCGGAACTGATCCACCAATTCAGCGAAAACTCTTCTTGGAGCCTCATCGGACATGTACGAGTTGATAACGAGCCGTTGAGCGCCAAGGGTAGACACGACCACTACCAATAGTACAACCAACCAAATCCATTTTCTTGCCTTCATACGTTCACCTCCATTGAAATGTGCGCACCATCATGTGCTTTCCCTTAAAATCAGTTTTGGGATGAATTTCTCTTGCTTTGGTTCTTTGTTTTCGATGATCTCCAATGCTTTTTCCACCATTTCATGAATGGGAATATGCAACGTGGAGATGCCCATCATCTCAGCAAAAGGCACGTTGTCATACCCCACAAGGGGAATATCTTTCCCCGGGCGGATGCCCAAGGACCATAAACCCTGTATTGCACCCATTGCCATCAGATCATTGTAGCAAAAGATCCCATCCCAATTCCTGCTGGAAAACTCACTCTGCATGAACTGCTTGGATGCTTGCCAATTCACATCCATATATTCAATATGGCTTTGATCGTCCTTTTTCTTGCCGTATCCCTGAAAAAAACCCTTCACTCTTCCTTTAGTGGTATTCTTTCTTGGATTTCCCATGATCAGCAAAGGCCTTCGGATTCCCTTTTCATTGAAGAGATGGCCTACTTGAGAAGCTCCGGATACATCATCGATCCAAACTTCGCTATACCCTTTCTTGGGGAAATGGACCCCAAACGAAAGAAAATTCATCCCCTTGGAGATCCAATCATCCAGGTGTTGTGTCCGATATCCTTCGGGGGCGATGATCAAACAATCCACCGAGGTTTCCATCAAAGCCTCGATCGCAGAAACCTCTCCCGATAAGCGACGGTTTGTGTCTGCCACAACAACGGTATATCCTCTGATCCCGCAAATGTCTTCCAGCTCGCCCACCATCTGGGAATAAAAGGGGTTCCGGATATCCGACACGATTACGCCAATCCGCTTCGTTTCAGCCCCTTTGAGGATTCGAGCGCTTGCGTTAGGAACATAGCCCATTTCGCGCGCAATCCGCTCGATTTCCATTCGCGTTTCATTCCGAACGTCGGGTTTTTCATTCAATGCTCGGGAAACAGTCATTACAGAAACTTTCGCCTTTTTTGCAATATCTTTCAAAGTTGCTCGATTCATTGATCCCTCCCGTTATCCTTACCGGTAACGTTAAAATTATACCGGGTTTTCTCTTTTCATCCAAACTCCATTTTTTTGGATGGCTATGGAATACAACCTCTCAGAAGAAGTATGCTCGATTTGCCTCTTCATTTCATAATATTCCTGTGAACGTTATCATTTTTCGAGAATCCATATCAACCTGAAAGGTCGATATCCACTCATGAAAGCGGCTTGAGCAAGAAAAAACGGATTAGTAAGTCGAAAACGAAGTTTTGTTATGAAAGAAAGATTACTCCTGTTTTGACGAATTAGCGCTTCAAACGGATCGTTTCTTCTAAGATGGAATCCGCGGTGGTGATGGAACGGGCGTTGAGTTGGAGGGCTCTTTGATATTTGATCATGTTTGTCATTTCTCGAGAAACGTCCACGTTTGACATCTCGATCGATTGACCATGAATTCCGCC
>Ga0334886_1001212_pt1 | contig 31436 bp, 26 predicted proteins | sample GraSluR1_MG_9_FD_207232 | JGI IMG/M metagenome (GOLD analysis project Ga0334886, IMG submission 207232) | Sludge microbial communities from methane-producing bioreactor in Wageningen University, Netherlands - Granular Sludge_27_06-R1 | ecosystem: Engineered > Bioreactor > Anaerobic >... | reverse complement strand
ACCAGGGTCTGGTCCACCTCAAGAGCCAGGTCGTGCACCACGCGAGCCAGGGCCTCCCCGTTGCCGGACAGGTTGTCGCAGGACACGATCGCGAGCGGACCAAGGCCCGCGGCGCGACGGGCAAGGAGACCGCCGACGAGCCGCCCAGGGGCGGTGCGGACGGCCGCGTCGGGCGCGGCGCGCAGCGCGGCGAGATCCGCTGCCACCTCCGCGTCGGCCAGGTCGAGCCCGCCGTCGGCACCACGGCGGTAGCCGGCCTCGGTGACCGTGAGCGTGACGATCGCGAGCGCGGGGGAGCGGAAGTAGCCCAGCAGTGCCGCGTGCTCCTCGGCGGCATGGACGGCGGAAAGGCTCGAGATCACCTCGAACTCGTCGCCGACCGGCCCGCGGGTGATCAGGGTGTACAGGCCATCCTGCGGACGCAGCTCGTCGGCGACCGCTGCCGAGCGTCCGGTGAAGGCGGCGATGCCCCATTCGGCGGCGTCCGGAGCGTGTTCGGTGTACCAGGCCTGGTGGGCGCGGAAGAAGTTGCCGACACCGAGGTGCACGATCCGCACCGGCGCGGCCGGCCGTCCGTGGCGGGCGCGGGACAGGGTCTGGGCGGCTGTGGTCGCGGTCATAGCGTGAACGCCCTCCTGGGATTGCCGATCACGAGCTCGTGGGCGGACTGCAGGGCCTCGTCCATGCTGAGCCGGTGCTCGGCGACGAGACGGGCGAGGAAGCCGGCGTCGATCCGGCGGCTCAGGTCGTGCCGGGCCGGGATGGAGAGGTAGGCGCGGGTGTCGTCGATGAAGCCGGACGTGCGGGTGAAGCCCGCGGTCTCGGTGACGGACGAGCGGAAGCGCGCCATCGCGTCCGGGGCGTCGATGAACCACCACGGCACCCCGACGAACACGCTCGGGTAGAAGCCGGCCAGCGGCGCGAGCTCGCGGGCGTAGACGGTCTCGTCGATGGTGAAGAACACCACGTGGAAGCCGGGGGAGGTGCCGAATGCTGCCAGCATCGGCTGGACGGCCCGGGTGAACTCCACCTGGAGCGGGATGTCCGCGCCGACGTCGGCGCCGTAGCCGGCGAACGTGGCCGGGTGGTGGTTGCGGTACACCGCGGGGTGCATGGTCAGCACCAGGCCGTCGTCGGCGGCCATCCGGGCCTGCTCGAACAGGAAGGCGCGGCGAAGGGTGTCCGCCTGCGCCGGCGTGATCGCGCCGTGGCGGCCCAGCGCGTAGAGGCGCTCGGCCTCGGCGTCATCCAGCGGTTCGACCCGTGCGTCCGCGTGCGAGTGGTCGGACGAGATGGCGCCGTGCGCCGTGAAGTACGCCCGCCGGCTCTCCATCGCCGCCACCCACCCGGCGTAGCTGTCGACATCGACGCCGCTGACCTCGCCGAGCCGGTCGATCCGGGTGTTCCAGTCGGCGCGGGCGGGCTCGAGGTAGGCGTCCGGCCGGAAGGTCGGCACGACCCGTCCGGTGAAGGTCTCGTCGGCGGCCAGGCGGGCGTGGTGGCGGAGGTCGTCGCAGGGGTCGTCGGTGGTGGCCAGGAGTTCGATGCCGAAGCGCTGGTACAGCGCCCGCGGCCGGAACGCCGGGGTGGCGAGGCGCTCGGCGATCGCGTCGTACAGCGCGTCCGCGGTCTCTGCGGACGGGGCGAGGTCGAGGCCGAAGATCTCGGCGAGTTCGGACTCCAGCCAGAACCGGACCGGGGTGCCGCGGTAGAGGTGCCAGTGCGCGCACAGCGTCCGGAACGCCTCCCGGGACTGCCCGGGGCCGAACGTGGTCTGGCCGACGCCGAGCCGGTCCAGCCCGATCCCGCTCGCGTGCAGCAACCGGGTCACGTAGTGGTCGGGGGTGATCAGCAGGGACGTCGGGTCGGCGAACGGCTCGTCGTCGGCCAGCCACTGGGCCGGCACGTGCCCGTGCGGGGAGTAGATCGGCAACGCGCGGACGCTCTCGTAGAGCTCCCGGGCCAGGGACCTCAGCGCGGGGTCGGAGGGGAGCATCCGGTCAGGGTGCACCTCGAGGCGGGGTCCGGCGCTCAACTGGCTGGTCATGGCGTCCATCGTGACTTCCGGCCCGGCTCTGGCACACGCGTTGCCGGGTGTTGCCGTCCCGGCCGAAAAGGGGACGGTTCCTTTCTCGGCCACCGCCGCTGCCGACGGACGAGGTGGACGGAAAGGAGAACCGTCCCCTTTTCGGCCACGCGCGTTGCCGGGTGTTGCCGCGGACGGTTGCCGCGTCCGGATGCAAGGAGCAGGGTGAGGGCCATGAGCGAGCAGGTCGCAGAACTCGCCGCGGGCGCCGCGCTGGTCGGCGGGCCGGGCACAACCCTCAGCGAGGACGAGGTGCGCGGTTTCGTCCGCGCGCAACTGGATGCCGCCGACCTGGACGGGAAGAGCGTCTGCCTGGTGATCCCGGACGGCACCCGTTCCAGCCCCCTGCCGCTGCTGCTGGACGCCGTCTGTTCGGCCCTCACCGGACGGGTCACGAAACTCACCGCCGTGGTCGCCCTCGGCACCCACGTGGCGATGAGCGAGGCGGCGCTTGCCCACCACCTCGGCTACGAGGAGCGGGGACTGGCCGCGACCTACCCCGGCCTGAGCGTGCTGAACCACGAGTGGTGGAAGCCGGAGACGTTCGTCGAGCTGGGCGAGATCAGCGCCGGCCGGGTGGAGGAGCTCAGCGGCGGGTTGCTCGCCGTCGCGGCGAAGGTGTCCTTGAACCGGGTGGTGGTCGAGCACGACGTCGCCCTGGTCGTCGGGCCGGTCTTCCCGCACGAGGTGGTCGGCTTCTCCGGCGGGAACAAGTACTTCTTCCCCGGTATCGCCGGGCAGGAGATCATCGACCTCACCCACTGGGTGGGTGCCCTGATCACCAGCGCCGAGATCATCGGGACGCTGGCGGTCACCCCGGTGCGGGCCCTGATCGACGAGGCCGCCGCGATGATCCCCGCGCAGAAGCTCGCCCTGTGCGTGGTGGCGAAGTCCGGCAGCTACGACCTGCACGCCGCGTCCTTCGGGGACAGCCGGGCGGCCTGGGCCGCGGCCGCGCAGGTGGCGGCGCAGACCCACGTCCGCTACCTGGACGCGCCGGTGCGGCGCGTGGTCTCCCTGATCCCCGAGAAGTACGAGGACATCTGGACGGCCGCGAAGGGCTTCTACAAGCTGGAGCCGGTCGTGGCGGATGGCGGCGAGGTGATCCTGTACGCGCCGCACGTGCGCGAGATCTCGTTCGTGCACCAGGAGATCTACGAGATCGGCTACCACTGCCGCGACTACTTCGTCGGCCAGTGGGACCGCTTCGCCGGCGTCCACTGGGGTGTGCTGGCGCACAGCACGCACCTGCGGGGCGCCGGAACCTGGAACCCGGTGGACGGGGAGCACTGCCGCGTGGACGTGACGCTGTGCACCGGCATCGACGAGGCGCGGGTCCGGAAGGCGAACCTCGGCTACCTCGACCCGGCCGGGTTCGACCTGGCCGCCTACGAGGACGACCCGGACACGATGGTCGTGCCCAACGCGGGGGAGACCCTCTTCCGGCTGCGCTGAGCGGTCGAGCCGCGCACCTTCAGCTGCACCGGCATCACCAGCGCCTCCGTGCTGCGGTGCCGCGCTCCGTTGATCAGCGCCACCACGTTCTTCACCGCGGTGCTACCCAGCTGGCGCATCGGCGCCGCCACCGTGGTCAGTGTCGGCAGCGAGATCCGCGAGATCAGGATGTCGTCGAAGCCGACCACGCTCACCTGCTCCGGCACCGCCACGCCTTCACGCAGCAGCCCGTGCATCACCCCGAGCGCGATCAGGTCGTTGTACGCGATCACCGCGGACGGCAGCTTCTCCAGCAACGTCCGCGTCGCAGCCAGGCCACCCTCGAAGGTGGGCAGGAACGGCCCGATCCGGCTGACGGTCAGGCCGGCGTGTGCCCCGTGATCACGCAGGCTCCGGAAGCGGACGCCGTCCGCCCAGGACGCCTCCGGCCCGGCCACGTAGGTGGCGGCGTCGTGGCCGAGGTCACGCAGCAGTTCGACCACGGCGTGGGCGCCGCTCACGTTGTCGGCGACGACACTCGGCACGTCGATCAGGGCGCGGTTCAGCACCACCATCGGACGCTGTTTCGCGATCGTCCGCAGGGCGGAGTCGGACATCCGCGAGCTCCCGATCACGAACCCCTCGACCACAGGGACGAGCCGCTCGAGGGCGGCCCGCTCCCTGGTGCTGGACTCGCGCGAGTCCGCCAGCAGGATCTCGTAGCCGGCTTCGGTGGCGGCCAGCTGGGCACCCCGGATCAGCTGGGAGTAGAACGGGTTGGCGACGTCGGAGATCATCAGGGCGAGCAGTCGCGTCTGCGCCGTGACCGGTGCTTGCGTGACGGGGTGCGCGCGATAGCCGAGGTCGTGGGCGACCTGCCGGATCCGGGCAGCGGTGTCGGCGTTCACCCGTCCGGGCCGCGCGAACGCGCGGCTCACCGTGGATGGCGCCACGCCGGCGGCCTTCGCCACGTCGTAGATGGTGACCGGGACTCGCGGCTGCTCCGTCACCCGACCAGAGTAGAGGAGCGGGCCGACGCCACGGTGGATCCGCGGGCTCCTGCCTCTGCGGGCATCGCGCGGCCGAGTGCGTCCTGCGTCCACGGCGGCAGCCCCGCGTCGCCAAGCAACCAGCGGCAACAGGTTGAGTCGGGCCCGGGGTGCTGGTTGATTGGGTACGTACCGAGCAACAGGAACCCACAGGAGCGACTCCAATGACCTCTGATCCCACCGCTACCGCCGACATCGGCGTGGTCGGCCTTGCCGTGATGGGCAGCAATCTCGCGCGCAACTTCGCCCGTCACGGGCACACGGTGGCGCTGTACAACCGGACGGCATCCCGTACCCACGACCTGGTCGCCGAACACGGCGGGGAGGGGTCGTTCGTCCCGTCCGATGATCTGGCCGGGTTCGTGGCGAGCCTGAAGCGGCCGCGCCGGATGGTGCTGATGGTGAAGGCCGGGGACGCGACGGACGCCACGATCGATTCCCTGGTGCCCTTCCTTGAGCCGGGCGACATCGTCGTGGACGGCGGGAACTCACACTTCCCGGACACGATCCGGCGCGAGGCGGCACTCGCGGAGAAGGGGCTGCTGTTCGTCGGTGCCGGGATCTCCGGCGGCGAGGAGGGCGCGCTGAACGGCCCGGCGATCATGCCCGGGGGACCCGCGGAGTCGTACGCGAGCCTCGGTCCGCTGCTGGAGTCGATCTCCGCGCACGTGGACGGCGTCCCGTGCTGCACCCACGTCGGCCCGGACGGCGCCGGCCACTTCGTGAAGATGGTGCACAACGGCATCGAGTACGCCGACATGCAGCTGATCGGCGAGGCCTACACCCTGCTGCGGCAGGGGTTGGGGGCCTCCCCTGCGGAGCTGGGCGACATCTTCGCCGAGTGGAACACCGGCGACCTGGAGTCGTTCCTGATCGAGATCACCGCCGAGGTGCTGCACCACACCGACGCGGAGACCGGGCGTCCGTTCATCGACGTGGTGGTCGACCAGGCCGGCCAGAAGGGCACGGGACGCTGGACCGTGCAGAGCGCGCTCGACCTCGGCGTCCCGGTGACGGGGATCGCGGAGGCGACGTTCGCCCGGGCCCTGTCCAGTTCGTTGCCGCAGCGCGAGGCCGCCCGGGCCACGCTGCCCGCGGACGCCGCGCCGATCACCGTGGACGACCGCGCCCGTTTCATCGAGGACGTGCGGCTCGCGCTGTACGCGTCCAAGGTCGTCGCGTACAGCCAGGGCTTCGACCAGATCGCCGCCGCGAGCGCCGAATACGGCTGGAGCATCGACCGGGGCGCGATGGCCCGGATCTGGCGGGGCGGGTGCATCATCAGGGCCCGGTTCCTGAGCCGGATCACGGAGGCCTACGAGCGCGAACCCGGGCTGGCGCTGCTGATCGCCGACCCGTACTTCGCGAAGGCCGTGGCTGACGGGCTGGCCGCCTGGCGGCGCGTGGTCGCACAGGCAGCGCTGAGCGGCGTGCCGGCGCCCGCGTTCGCTTCCAGCCTCGCCTACTACGACGGTCTGCGCGCCGAGCGGAGTTCGGCCGCCCTGATCCAGGGCCAGCGCGACCTCTTCGGCGCCCACACCTACGGACGGGTGGACAAGCCCGGCACCTTCCACACCCTCTGGTCCGGCGACCACAGTGAGGTACTGGCCTGAGCCACCTCCCTCCGGGTGCTCGGTGGCCGATAAGGGGACGGTTCTCTTTTCGTCCACCGGGTGCGTCGGGAGCGGGGTGGCCGATAAGGGGACGGTTCCTTTTCCGTCCACCCAGTGCGTCGGGAGCGGAGTGGCCGAAAAGGAGAACCGTCCCCTTTCCGTCCACGGGTCGTTGTTCCGGGCTTGACCGGGAGATCCGGATCGGGTGTTGTGGTGCGAGCATGAGGAGGTGACCATGACCACGGTGTTGAGCGACGACGTCGCCGAACTGGCCGGACGGGTCGAGGCGCGGTTCGGTTCACCGGCTCGGCTGGGCGTGGCGTTCTCCGGTGGCGTCGACTCCTCGGTACTGCTCGCCCTCGCCACGCGCGCCCTCGGACCCGACCGGACGCTGGCCATCCTGGGCGTGTCGGCGAGCCTGGCCGCGTCCGAGCGCAGGGCCGCACATGAGGTGGCCGCCGGCATCGGCGCCCCGCTGGTCGAGCTCGCCACGCACGAGCTGGAGCGTCCGGAGTACCGGGCGAACGGTCCCGACCGCTGCTACCACTGCAAGACCGAGTTGTTCAGCCGGATCGACGACGAGGTCGCCGCCCGCTACGGCCTCACCGCGGTCGCCTACGGCGAGAACGCGGACGACGCCGTACGGCCCGACCGGCCGGGGGCGAAGGCGGCCACGAACCACCGGGTGCTGCGCCCGCTCGCCGAAGCCGGCCTGGGCAAGGCGGACGTCCGCCGCGTGGCCCGTGCGCTCGGCCTGGCGTCCGCGGACAAGCCGGCCGCGCCGTGCCTGGCGTCCCGGATCCCGCACCACGAGCCGGTGACCGCCGCGAAACTGCGCCAGATCGAGGACGCGGAGGAGGTGCTGCACGAACTCGGCTTCACCGAGGCCCGGGTGCGCCACCACGGCGAGATCGCCCGGATCGAACTGCCCGCGGACGACCTCGTCCGCGCGGTCACCGAGCCCGTCCGGACAGCGATCCGCAGCGGCGTGCGGGCGGCCGGCTTCCGGTTCGTCAGCGTGGACCTCGCCGGCGTCCAGTCCGGTGCGTTCACGTTGCCGCTGGTGACCCGTGGCTGACCCCGTCTGGCAGCCGCCGGAGGAGTTGCGCGCGATCGCCGACCTCGACCTCGACCGGACGCAGCGCCGCGGCTACCCGGAGGCCGTCTACTGCGAGGGCAAGAGCCCCGACCAGTTGCGCACGATCGCCGCCGCCCTGCGCGAGAAGGACGCCCGCACGATCTTCACCAGGGCGGACGCCGAGCGTGCGGCCGCGATCCTGCAGGTTCTTCCGGACGCCGGCCACGATCCGGATTCCCGCCTGCTCTGGTGGCCCGCCGTCCCGCCCGAACCGTCCGGGGGACTGGTGGTGGTGGCCGCGGCCGGCACGTCCGACCTGCCGGTGGCCCGGGAGGCCCAACGGACGGCCGAGCTGCTCGGACGCCGCACCGAACTCGTGGCGGACGTCGGGGTGGCGGGCCTGCACCGCATCCTGCGCCGGCTCGACCTGCTGCGCAGCGCGGCGGTGGTCGTTGTCGTGGCCGGCATGGACGGTGCCCTGCCCAGCGTGGTCGCCGGTCTGGTCAGCGCTCCGGTCGTGGCGGTGCCGACGTCGGTGGGCTACGGCGCGTCCTTCGACGGCCTGGCGGCGCTGCTCACGATGCTCAACGCCTGTGCACCCGGGGTGGCCGTGGTGAACATCGACAACGGCTTCGGCGCCGGCCACCTGGCCGCCCAGATCGCCGCCCCCCGCTGAGCGCGACTCCACTCGCCGATCTTTGCGCACGCGCGCGTCGCTGGCCGATAAGGGGACGGTTCTCGTTTCCGTCCATCTGGCCCGAGTGGACGGAAAGGGGACGGTTCTCGTTTCCGTCCACCCCTACCAGTTGGGGTGGGTGCCGTCGTGGACCGCAAGAGGAACCGTCCCCTTATCGGCCAGAGGAACCGTCCCCTTATCGGCCAACCGTCCCGTTACCGTCCACTCGTCCCCGCGCAGGCTCAGGGCAGCGGCGAACCCACCACGTACCCGGCGGCGGCCGCCGCCCGTGCGGCCAGCCCGAGGGCAGCGCGCTGGGTGGTCCCGCGAACCCGGGCCAGCGTGGCCACGTCCGCGAACTCCGGGGTCGCGCTCGTGACCAAGTCGCCACGAAGGCCGAGCTTGACCCGCACCGGCACGCCGTCCACCTCGAGGCGCACCTCGGTCCGTGCCAGCGCCGTCCGCGCCACCGCGATGCGCCGGACGCCAAGGGTCGGCACCAGCTCGAACACGAGCGACTCCAGGGCGTCCGCATCCGGTGGGACGGAGAGCACGCTGAGCGTGTGCGCGGGACGCCCCTTCTTCATCAGGATCGGCGTGAGCCAGGCGTCGGCCGCGCCCGCATCCATGAGAGACGCGAGGACGCCCGGCCACAGGCGCGGGTCGAGGTCGTCGACGTTCGTCTCGAGCAGGACCATCGTGGCCGCGGCCTTGGAGTCCCCGCGCGAACCGAGCACCACCCGCACGATGTTGGGCCGGCCCTCGACGTCGCGGGTGCCGGCGCCCACGCCGACCGCATCCGGGACGAGCTCGGGCAAGTCCTCGCAGCGCTCCGCCAGCGCGCGAACCAGCGCCATGCCGGTCGGCGTGGCCAGCTCGCCCTCGCCCCCGGAACGAACCCGCCAGCCGAGTGCGAGCTCGGCCACCGCGGGCACGGGGACGGGAATCAGCCCGTGCGCGGCGTGCACCGCCCCTGAGCCGAGCGCGACGGGCCCGGCGCTGACGGACGCGACGCCGAGGTCCTCCAGGGCCGCGCAGACTCCGACCACGTCGGCGATCGAGTCCCAGGCCCCGACCTCGTGAAAGTGCACCTGGTCAGGGTCGATGCCATGCGCGCGGCCTTCGGCCGCAGCCAGGGCCGCGAAGGTGTCGTGGGCACGGATCCGGACCCGGTCGGGCAGTGGGGCGGACGCCAGCATCTCCCGGATGTCGCTCCAGTGCCGGTGGTCGGGGCTCTCCACCAGCGGGGTGACCTCCACCTTGGTGGCACGCTGGCCCGCGCGCCGCACCTCGCGCGTGCTCAGTGCCACGGTGCCGGGCGCGACCGCATCCACGGCCGCGGCCACCCGAGCGAGATCCGCGCCGGCGTCCACGAGGGCGCCGAGCAGCATGTCCCCGGCCACGCCGGCCGAGGCGTCGATCCACGCGTGGCGTGGTGGTCCGGGGACTGCGTTGCTCACCCGCGCACGATACTTCCTGACCTGTCCCGACTTCCCGATCCGTCCCACGCGCGGCAACGGCGGCGGACCCGGTCGCGTGGGTACGGCATGGCGACAGCGGCGGACGTCCCGGGCTACGGTCGAGGCATGCACAGGGTCCGGTCGCAGGCGGTGGGTCTCGCGCTGATCGCCGGCCTCGGTCTCGGGGTGGCCGGCTGCAGCGTGCCGTCGGGGTGGACCGGCGGAAGCCTGCCCGCGTCGTCGGCACCATCCCGGTCGTCGGCGTCCGGGGCATCGCCGGCCGCCGCGGGGACGGCGAGCGCGAGCCCGTCCGTCACCCCTTCGCCGACCACAGTGCAGGAACTGTGCGCGGCCGCCCTGCCCGACCGGACGCTGCTCGGCTGGGGAGCGGGCACGGTCGGTGACTTCCGCGACTACAACTACGGCCCGCCCAGGCACAAGCCGCCGCTCGCCAAGGCCTTCCCGGGCGCCGCCGACGACGTGGCGGGAGCCTGGTGCGCCACCCGGGCGGCGAAGCAGGCGACCGCCTGGTGGGCCGTGGTGTGGCAGCGGACGCCGCGGCGCGCGATCACGATCGTCGGCCCGGGTGAGGGCACCCATCTCGGGGAGATTTCCGGCCCGCCGGCGGTGCCGTGACGCGATCTGGCCACGCAACGTGTCCCGATCGTCCCCGCTGTCACACCCCGCAGCTTCCGTGGCCGGATTACGACATCGGGAAACGGCCCATCTGGCCGTCTGGGGGCCCCATACGCATATCCGACCTTGGCTGAGCCCCCGCGAGGCGCTCCGAAACGCCAATCCGGGCCGCTGAGGACCACATGATGGGCCCGGGAACCCCGGAATTCGGGGGTGATCGGCTAGACTGTGTCCGTTCTGGAGCGTGCCGCCACTGACCATCGGTAGGTGGCGCTTTCTTACGTCCGAAAGGTTCCGCGTTGACTGACGAGTCCAGCCCCGCTGTGTCCGCAGCTGAGGCCGCGCACGTCGCTGAGGGCAGTTACGACGCCTCAGCGATCACCGTTCTGGAGGGCCTGGAGGCGGTCCGCAAGCGTCCCGGCATGTACATCGGCTCCACCGGAGAGCGGGGTCTGCACCACCTGGTCTACGAGGTGGTGGACAACGCCGTCGACGAGGCGCTCGCCGGCTACTGCGACGCGATCCTGGTCGAGCTGCTGGACGGGGGCGGCGTCCGGGTCACCGACAACGGCCGCGGTATCCCGGTCAAGGAGCACCCCAAGGAGAAGATCTCCGCGCTCACCGTGGCCCTGACCATGCTGCACGCCGGTGGCAAGTTCGGCGACGGCGGCTACAAGGTGTCCGGAGGCCTGCACGGCGTCGGCGTCTCCGTGGTGAACGCACTGTCCGACTCGCTGACCGTCGATGCGCTGCGGGACGGCTACCACTGGCGGCAGAGCTTCAGCCTCGGCGACCCGGTCGGTCCGCTGCAGCAGCTGGAGGCGACCTCCGCCACCGGCACGATCGTCACCTTCTACGCCAGCCCGACCATCTTCGAGACCACCACCTACTCCTACGAGACGCTGGTCACGCGGTTCCGGGAGATGGCGTTCCTGAACAAGGGCCTGAAGATCACCATCGTCGACCGGCGCGCGGAGACCGCTTCGCTCGACGACGACGATGCGCTGGACGAGGCACCGCGCATCCGCGAGCAGACCTTCCAGTACGCGGACGGCCTGATCGACTACGTGAAGTACCTGACCGGCAGCAAGGAGACGATCCACCCGAACGTGATCGCGATCGATGCGGCCTCGGACGAGCAGAAGATGAGCCTCGAGGTCGCGATGCAGTGGAACACCTCGTTCAACGAGAGCGTCCACACCTTCGCGAACACGATCAACACCCACGAGGGCGGCACCCACGAGGAGGGCTTCCGCGCCGCGCTGACCAACACGGTGAACAAGTGGGGCGAGACCTGGGGGATGATCAAGAAGAAGGAGGACAGGGTCTCCGGCGACGACATCCGCGAGGGCCTGACCGCGATCATCTCGGTGAAGCTGGCCGAACCGCAGTTCGAGGGCCAGACCAAGACCAAGCTGGGCAACACCGAGGCACGCTCGTTCGTGCAGAAGGTGGTCAACGACCTGCTCGGTGACTGGTTCGAGAAGAACCCGAACGACGGCAAGGACATCGTCCGCAAGGCACAGGCCGCCGCCACCGCCCGCGTCGCAGCCCGCAAGGCGCGCGACCTGGCCCGCAGCCGCAAGGGCCTGCTCAACAAGGGCCAGTACGGCAAGCTCTCCGACTGCTCGTCCACCGAGCCCGCCGAGTGTGAGGTGTTCATCGTCGAGGGCGACTCCGCCGGCGGCTCCGCGAAGGGCGGACGCGACCCGCGCACGCAGGCGATCCTGCCGATCCGCGGCAAGATCCTGAACGTCGAGAAGGCCCGCCTGGACAAGATCCTGCAGAACAAGGAGGTCGAGGCCATCTTCAACACCCTCGGCACCGGGGTGCAGGACGACTTCGACGTGGACAAGCTGCGCTACCACAAGATCGTGCTGATGGCGGACGCCGACGTGGACGGCGCGCACATCCGCACGCTGCTGCTGACGCTGCTGTTCCGGTTCATGAAGCCGCTGATCAACGGCGGTTTCGTGTACCTCGCGCAGCCGCCGCTGTTCCGGCTGCGCTGGACGAATGCCGCGCACGAGCTGGCCTACTCCGACGCCGAGCGGGACGCGATGCGCGACGCCGGGCTGGCGCGGGGACTGAAGCTGCCCAACGTGAACCCGATCCAGCGTTACAAGGGCCTCGGCGAGATGGACGCCGGCGACCTGTGGGACACCACGATGGATCCGGAGAAGCGGGCCCTGCTCCAGGTGACCCTGGAGGACGCGGCCGCCGCCGACGAGATGTTCACGATCCTGATGGGGGAGGACGTCGAGCAGCGCCGCAGCTTCATCCAGCGCAACGCCAAGGACGTCCGTTTCCTCGACATCTGAGCCGCACCAACGATCTGCGAAGTAGGAGAACCTGAATGACTGACGGTCCCGACGAACCGACGGACGTCGAAACGCAGGCGCCCGAGGACGAGCAGTCGCTCGCCCCCACGATGGCGAAGACGGAGGAGATCGACCTCCAGGTGGAGGTGCAGCGCTCCTACCTCGACTACGCGATGAGCGTGATCGTCGGGCGTGCGCTGCCCGACGTCCGCGACGGACTGAAGCCGGTACACCGCCGCGTCCTCTATGCGATGTACGACGGCGGCTACCGTCCCGACCGCGGCTGGAACAAGTGCTCCCGCGTGGTCGGCGAGGTGATGGGTCTGTACCACCCGCACGGCGACTCGGCGATCTACGACACCCTGGTGCGCCTGGCGCAGCCGTGGGTGATGCGGCACCAGCTGGTGGCCGGCCAGGGCAACTTCGGCTCGCCCGGCAACGACCCCGCGGCCGCGATGCGGTACACCGAGTGCAAGATGGCGCCGCTGGCCATGGAGATGGTCCGCGACATCACCGAGAACACGGTCGACTTCACGCCGAACTACGACAACCGCGAGATGGAGCCGACGGTGCTGCCGGCGCGGTTCCCGAACCTGCTGGTGAACGGTTCGACCGGCATCGCGGTCGGCATGGCGACCAACATCCCGACGCACAACCTGCGCGAAGTGGCCTCCGCCGTGCAGTGGGCGCTGGAGCACCCGGAGGCGTCCAAGGAGGAGCTGCTCGAGGCGGCCATGGAGCGGATCCAGGGCCCCGACTTCCCCAACGGCGCGCTGATCGTGGGCCGCAAGGGCATCGAGGACGCGTACCGCACCGGTCGCGGCTCGGTGATCATGCGGGCGGTCATCGACATCGAGGAGGACCGCAACGGGCGTACCCAGCTGGTCGTCACCGAGTTGCCGCACATGTGCAACCCCGACAACCTCGCGGTGAAGATCGCCGAGCTGGTGAACGCGGGCCGGCTGACCGGTATCGCGGACATCCGCGACGACTCGTCCGCCCGCACCGGGCAGCGGCTGGTGATCGTGCTGAAGCGGGACGCCCAGCCGCGCGTGGTGATGAACAACCTGTACAAGCACACCCAGCTGCAGGACACCTTCGGGTGCAACATGCTGGCGCTGGTCGACGAGGTTCCGCGCACGCTGCGGCTGGACCAGTTCATCAGCCACTGGATCAAGCACCAGATCCTGGTCATCCAGCGGCGCACGGCCTACCGGCTGCAGGAGGCGGAGAAGAGGGCGCACCTGGACCGGGGACTCGTCCTGGCGCTGAACCGGCTGGACGAGGTGCTGGCGCTGATTCGCGCTTCCCGCACTGCTGACGCGGCGCGCGAAGGCCTGAAGGATCTGCTCGGCATCGACGACGACCAGGCGCTGCACATCCTGAACACCCAGCTGCGCCGGCTGGCCGCGATGGAGATCGAGCAGATCATCGCCCGGCTGGCCGAGATCGAGGCCGTGATCGAGGACCTGAAGGACATCCTGGCCAGGCCGGAGCGTCAGCGGCAGATCGTCAGTACCGAGCTGGCCGAGATCGTCGACAAGTACGGCGACGAGCGGCGCACCCGGATCATCGCGGCCGACGGCGACCTGTCCGACGAGGACTTCATCCCCGACGACGACATGGTGGTCACGATCACCCGCGGCGGTTATGCGAAGCGGACCCGCACCGACCTCTACCGCACCCAGAAGCGGGGCGGCAAGGGCGTGCGCGGCGCCACTCTGAGGGTCGACGACGAGGTGGATCACCTCTTCGCCACGACCAACCACCATTGGATCCTGTTCTTCACGAACCTCGGCCGGGTGTACCGGGCGAAGGTGTGGCAGCTGCCGGAGGCGGGCCGGGACGCCAAGGGCGGCCATGTGGCCGGCCTGCTCAGCTTCCTGCCGGACGAGCGGATCGCGGAAGTGCTCACGCTGCGCACCTACGACGATGCGCCGTACCTGTTGCTGGCCACGCGCAACGGCCTGGTGAAGAAGACCGACCTGCGGGCGTACGACTCGCCGCGTCAGGCGGGCGTGATCGCGGTGAACTTCCGGGAGCCCGACGACGAACTGATTGGTGCGGCGTTGTGCTCGCCGGTGGACGACGTGCTGCTCGTTTCGAAGAAGGGGCAGGCCATCCGGTTCGCTGCGGACGACGAGCAGCTGCGTCCGATGGGTCGGGCGACGTCGGGTGTCACCGGAATGAAGTTCCGGGACGGGGACGCCCTGCTGAGCATGTCGGTGATCAACGCGGACATGCCGGAGGACGATCGCTACGTGTTCACGGTGACCGACGGTGGCTTCGCGAAGCGCACGGCGGTGAGTCAGTACCGCCAGCAGGGCCGCGGCGGCCTGGGCATCAAGGCGATGAAGCTCAACGAGGATCGTGGCTCGCTGGTCGGCGGACTGGTCGTGCAGGAGTCGGACGAGGTGATCGCGATCAAGGTGAGCGGCCAGATCACGCGTTCGGCGGTCGCAGAAGTGCCGGCGAAGGGGCGTGACACGATGGGCGTGAAGTTCGTCGGGGTGTCCGGGGAGGACGCGGTCTCGGTGATCGCTCTCAACCCGGAGTCGAGCGCTGAGGACGCGGAGCTCGAACCGATTGAGCCGGGTGTGGTGCCGGAGGGTACCGTTGACACCCAGAAGCCTGAGGCGGCGACAGCTGCTGACCACGCAACTGCCGAGGAGGAACAGGGTGACTGAGGGACAGGGCACTGCCCCGAGCGGGGTCGAGCAGGGTCCCGAGCCGCAGTGGAGGGTCGAGGGCGCAGAATCGTATGGCGACGGAGGTCTGGGCGACACGGTCGTCCGGATCCCGAGGATCACCGATGACGGTCACACGCCCGAGCTGCCGACGCCGCCGAGACCGCGATCGACGCGGCGGCGGAGCGGGCGAGGCTCGGCGTCGACCGCCGACAGCGCGCCCACCGGAACCCAGCCGAAGGTGGTCGAGCCGGTGAAGAGCGCTCCGGCAGCCCCGAGCGGGCCGGCTCCCGTGAAGCCGGCGAGCCCGGCTCCGGCAGCCGTGGCCGCCGCGGCTCCTGCCCCGGTGACGCAGCCCGCCCCGACCCTCGCGCCGCCGTCCCCCTTCGCTGATCCCGGCCCGGCGTTCGCACCGACGGCATTCGTCCCCACCGCCTACGCCGAACCGGCCGCTGTCGCGGCCCCGGCGGCGGCCGCTGCTGCGGCCGGGCGGCCGAAGGTGTCCGGCCTGAGGCGAACCCGGAAGGCGCGGTTGCGGCTGTCCCGGGTCGACCCGTGGTCGGTGATGAAGACGTCGTTCCTGTTCTCGATCGCGTTCGGGATCATGTTCTGGGTCGCGGTCTCGGTGGTCTGGACCGTGATCATCAACTCGGGGCTCTTCGACCTGATCAACAAGCAGATCGTGGATCTGATCGCGAGCCCGACGAGCACCCAGAGTAGTTTCCGCATCGAGGACTACATCAGCACGAACAAGGTGCTCGGCGTGACCGCGCTGCTGGCCGTGATCAACGTGGTGATCTCCACGGCCCTCGGGACGCTGACCGCGTTCCTCTACAACCTGAGCGCGAACATCCTCGGCGGCCTGGAACTCACCCTCGCCGAGGACTGAGTCGAGCGGCGTCCGGAATCGGTCGGATCCGTCCATCGCGACCCGCCAAGTTGAGCCGCCCGGACGGAGTCGGTAACGTATCCTCTCGCGTGCAACGCGGTGCGGGCCTTTAGCTCAGACGGTTAGAGCGCTGCCCTGATAAGGCAGAGGTCACTGGTTCAAGTCCAGTAAGGCCCACCAGATCTCCCGGCGCGATGGTTGAGGCGCAGTGGCATCCTTGGGCCGAGCGAGTCTGGTGGGCAGACTCCGCCAGAGTCGGCGGTCAGATGAACAGGTTCGACCAGATCTCATCCTGGGTCATCGTTGCCGTCTTCGCCCTGACGGTGGGCGGCGGGCTCGGATTCTGGTGGCTCAGAGCCAACGTGATCGCGCCCTCCTGCGGGGATGTCGCAATGGCGCAGCTGAACGACGCGGTCGGGGAGATGCAGCGCCGGATCCCGAGCCTGAGGTTCGATGGCGTCGACGACAGCTGCGACTCCGGTGGCGAGGTGTATGCCTCCTGGGAGCACGACGATCCAGGGCAACTGCTGAGTGAAGCCGCAGCCGCGGGCTGCCGGGTGGACGAACCGGACCCGTACGAGGAGTACGCGCCTGAGTCGCTGACCTGCAAGACCGCCGGCAGGGACGCAGTCCTCGTCTTCGAACTCGGCACCCTTCCCATCTCCGGGGAGCTGTTCCTGTCCTGAACGGGGAAGCCAACAGGTGGCCCCCGCTCGGCTGCGCGGCTTCCATCGCCGCGGCATCGTCGTGATCCTGATCACCGCCGTCGACTGGTGCACCCTCCGCGCTGCCTGGTTGGCTGAAGATGTGGGGCCACGATTCGCCCTGGCGTGTGGCGTCCCATGATCCGGACCGTCCTCACCGACCCCAGCCGGCACGCCTTCCTGATTCCGACGTGGTCGGTTCTGCTCATCCTGACCTGGACGGTGGCACTGTGGTGTTCCGGCCCCTCGGTTGAGCCGGTCCAACGAAGCGCGCGCGGTTCAGCCCGGCGGCTACCTCTGGGTGGACTCCCGAACGATCAGCTCCGGCTGGAACACCACGTGGGGAGTGCGCGCCGGAGGGTCCATCAGGATGTCGGCGGCCGCCCACCCCATCTTGCGGTTCGGCTGCCGGATCGAGCTGAGCGGCACGATGAGTTCGGCAGCGAAGTAGACGTCGTCGTAGCCGAGGACGGCCACATCTTCGGGAACGCTCAGTCCGGCCTTGCGGACGGCGCGCATCGCTCCCAGAGCGGTGATGTCGTTGTAGCAGAACGCGGCCGTCACCCGCGGTGTCGCGACCAGGAGCTGGGTCATTGCGCGCTCGCCGCCCGCAGAGCCGTGCTGCTCGATGAAGACCTCGACGAGCTGGATTCGGTCCTGGCTCGCCGCGACGGCCTCCATGGCCCCCTGCCAGCGGGCCGCGCAGTGGGGCAGGTCGTGGGAGTCGTTGATGAACGCGATCGTGCGGTGCCCCTTGTCGATCAGGTGGTTCACGCCGAGACGTCCCCCGGCCACGTCATCCAGCCCGACCGTTGGCACGTCGAGTTCGGGTCGGACGCCTGCCATCACCACCACCGGGATGCCCAGCCGCCGCAGGTGCTCGAAGTGCGCCGTGCTCCCTCGCGTCGGGGTCATGACGATGCCCCGGACGCCCTGCTCCGCGAGCAGGTCCAGCAGGTGGGCCTCCCGGTCGACGTCCTCGTCGGAGCTGGTCAGGATCAGCGTCCCATTGTCCTGGCGGAGCCGATCCTCGATGCCGCTGGCGAGTTCGGTGAAGTAGGGGTTGCTCATGTCGAGCACGATCGCTCCCACGGTGTTGCTGCGTCCCAGCTTGAGCTGGCGCGCGGTGCCGTTGCGGACATAGCCGAGGTCCGCCATCGCCTGGGTGACCTTCAGGGCGGTCTCCGGACTCACCGGGCGGGACCCGTTCACGACATGCGACACGGTGGCGACAGACACGCCGGCCTGCCTGGCCACCTCGATCATGCCGACGCGGCGGGTGTTCATCGGGTCTTCCCCATTGGTGGCAGCACTCGGCTCCCGACGCTCCGACGGGACCGAGTTGCCCGCGAGCGCAGGCCTCGACCGCTCGCCAGGCACTGCGGCAGTCCGCGCATCGTGACCTCCTCCTCCTCGTGTCTCTCCACCGCAACGGCGATGCTGCCATGATCCCGCGTCTTGACCAGATCGTTACCGGATCCCCGCTTGACAGGCGACAGGCCCGGCCATAGCTTTGCAGATGAAAGCTCGTAAACGTTTAACACCCATCAAAGACTGATGAAAACAGGGTCTCCCTGACGAGAGGCGTAAACGTTTACCATACTCAAGTTCTTGCGGTGCGGAGAAGCACCCGAAGGGGAAGACGTGGCACTGGGGCCAAGGGTGTCGGAGTTGGTCGGAGACATCCGCACGCAGCTGGGCGAGTCGCCGTGGTGGGACGGGCAGCGGTTGTCCTGGATCGACATCCGGGGCAAGGCCCTGCACATCCTCGAGCCGGTGACGGGTCGGCGGGTCAGTTACGACGTTCCGGGCGTCCCGGGCTTCGCGATCCCGACCGAGTCGGGCGAGTGGGCCGTCGGCCTGGCGGACGGGCTCTACACTTTCTCCCCGGACACGTCGCGGTGGATCCCGAACTGGACCGCACCGCACGACCCCGCGACCCATCGCATGAACGACGCCAAGACCGACCCCCGAGGACGGCTCTGGATGGGCTCGATGACCTACGAGGAGCGGGAACCGGTCGCGGCCCTCTACCGCAGCGCTGAGGGGCACGTGGAAGCGGTGCTCCCCGGCATCATCACCGGTAACGGCCTGGGCTGGTCGCCAGACGAGAAGACCTTCTACTACACCGACTCGATCGCGCGCCTGATCTGGGCCTTCGACTTCGACCCCGATGCCGGCGTCGCCACCAACCGGCGGGTCTTCGCCGAGGATCCCGCAGCCTACGTCCCCGACGGCCTGGCCGTGGACGACGAGGGCTGCGTGTGGTCGTGCAAGTGGGACGGAGCCAGGATCGTGCGCTACAGCCCGGAGGGCCGGATCCTCGCCGAGATCGCGACGCCGGTTGCCCGACCGACGAGCTGCGCCTTCATCGGCGCCGACCGCTCGACTCTCGCGGTCACCACGGCCCTGCCGGCGGACGGCCCGACCGGAACGCTGGACGGGGCGCTGCTCGTGATCGACCCGGGCGTCACCGGCCCCCAGCTCCGGCCGGTGGCGGCCGATGCACATGTCTTCGCGCTTACCAACAACTCACGAAGGAGTGACAGATGAAGAGGTTCGGATCCAGGGCGACGCGCCATCCACTGGGGGCCCCGATCGACGGGGCCACGCAGGCAGGGCTGTACGCACGCCGTGATGTGCTCTTGATGGGCGCAGGGGCCGCTGCTGCCCTCGCCCTCGTGGGCTGCTCGACCGCCGGCTCGACTGCCGGCTCCGCCGCAGCCAGCGGTGGCACTCAGGCTGCGTCCACCTACATGGTGCCCGCCAAGACCGGCCAGCTGCTGGTCGGGTTCTCGAACTCCTTCGCCGGCAACGCCTACCGCGCGCAGATGATCCTGGAACTCCAGGAGCAGGCCAAGAAGCAGGCCAGCGACGTCAAGGAGGTCATCGTCACCGATGCGAACAACTCCGTCGACAAGCAGCTGTCCGACATCAACGACCTGGTCGCAAAGGGCGTCGACATCCTGCTGATCGATGCTGCCTCCTCCACCGCGCTGAACACTGCGGTCGAGCGGGCGCAGAAGGCCGGCATCCTGGTGGTCTCCTTCGACAACACGATCACCTCGACCGCAGGGATCAGCGTCAACGTCGATCAGAAGAAGTTCGGTGACATCGGCGGCAAGTGGCTGGCCTCGAAGCTCAAGTCGGGCGACTCCATCTTCACGCTGGACGGCGCGTCCGGGAGTCCGGTGAACGACGACCGGCTCGCTGGCGCGACCGAAGCGCTCAAGGCCGCAGGGATCACCATCGTGGCCGGCGCGCCGACCGACTGGGACCAGGCCAAGGGGCAGTCCGCCACCAACGACCTGCTCGCCGCGCACCCCGACGTTGCCGGCATCTACTCCCAGGGCGGCGGCCCGAGCCTGGGTGCCATCAACGCGATCGAGGCACGCAACGGGAAGCTCGTCCCGATCACCGGGGAGGGCTACAACGGCTTCCTCAAGAAGTGGAAGGAACTCAAGGACGCCTCGGGCTGGGAGTCCATCGCCCCGAGCAACCCGCCCTCGCTGGCGGCCGACGCACTGAAGATCGCGGTCAAGGCCGTCCGCGGTGAGGATCCGGGCCAGACCGTCGTTCTCGACCTGCCGGTGATCACCCAGGACACGCTCGACCAGTTCGTGCGCACGGATCTTCCGGACGCGTTCTTCCTCCCGACGAGCCTGTCCGAGGAGACGATCGCGGCGAACTACAAGAAGTAGCCTGAAGCAGAATGGACCAGGTGGGTACTCCGGGATCTCCCCTCATCGAGCTGAGGGGAGTCCAGAAGCACTTCGGAGGAGTGCAGGCCGTCCGGAACGTCGACTTCATGGTTCCCGCCGGAACGATTACGGGACTGGCCGGAGAGAACGGCGCAGGGAAGTCGACGCTCCTGAAGATACTGGCCGGCCTGCACCAACCCGACGCGGGTGAGGTCTGGTACTACGGAGAGTTGCAGTCCGGCCTCACCCCCGCCTCGGCGAAGAAGGCCGGAATCGCCTACGTGGCCCAGGAGCTGTCCCTCTTCGAGGATCTCCCGGTGTCGGAGAACATCCTCATCGGGCAGGAACCGATGCGGGGACCGTTCGTCGACCGGCGGCGACTCCTCGCGGAGGCGCAGCGGGTGCTGGACCTGGTCGGCTCCGAGATCGATCCGGACATGATGGTGCGCGACCTCGCCTTCGCGGACCGGCAGCTCGTCGAGATCGCCAAGGCCATGGTCGGCTCGCCGAGAGTGCTCGTGCTCGACGAGCCGACCTCCGGCCTCAGGCAAGCAGAGGTCGCGCGGCTGATCGGCCTGATGAAGGACCTCCGTCAGACCGGGTGCAGCGTGGTCTTCATCACCCACCGGATGGGTGAGTTCTTCGAGGCGTGCGACCGCATGACCATCCTCCGCGACGGCACCCACATCGCCACGGTGGGGATCGACGAGGTCACGCCCGGTGAGGTCGTGGACCTGATGATCGGGCGCCAGCTCACCGACGCGTTCCCGCCCCCGCTACAGATGGAGCCCGATGCACCCACAGGGGATGCGCTCGTCCTGCACGACTTCTCCGTCCACGGAACCGACGTGGCCTCGGTGACCGTCAGCCTGCAACGCGGAGAGGTGCTGGGCATCGCAGGCCTCGCCGGCAACGGCCAGACCGAGCTGCTCGAAGGCCTCGCCGGCGTCCGCAAGGCGGGCGGGGGGTACCAGGTGGGCTCGGTCGCCGGGCCGTTCCGGTCGGTCCGTGCCGCGCTGAAGGCCGGCGTCGCGCTGGTTCCGGAGGACCGCAAGCGGCACGGGCTCGTGCTCGCCATGGAGGTCTACCGGAACCTCACCCTTCCGGTGCTTCGGACCCTGACGCGGTGGGGCCTCGTCGATCGGACCCGTGAGGGCGGACTGGTCGACGACATGATTCGCACCCTTCAGATCACGCCGTCCGATCCCCGTGTCGCGGCCGAGAGCATGTCGGGCGGGAACCAGCAGAAGGTCGTCATCGGCAAGACCCTGCTGACCGAGCCGGACGTCTACCTGCTCAGTGATCCCACCCGGGGCATCGACGTGAAGACCAAGTTCGAGATCTACTCGCTGATCAGGAGACTCGCCGCGTCCGGAAAGGCGGTCGTCCTGGTATCGACCGATCTCGCCGAGATCACCTCGCTGTGCAGCCGGGTCCTGGTGATGGCATCAGGCCGGGTGGTCGCCGAGTTGTCCGGAGAACAGATCACCGAGCGCGAGATCACCCGCGCCTCCTTCGCGGCGGTGGCGGCATGAGGCCGGTTCGCACCTACCTGCGCCGGGAACCGTCGGTGCCGGCCGCCTGGGCAGTGCTCCTGGTGATCGTGCTGATCTGGCTGGCGGGCAGCTCGGTGAGCGTGCTGTCGGTGACGATCATGATCGGACAGAAGGTTCCGCTCGTCCTGGCCTCGATCGGCGCGGCGATCGTCATCATGAGCCGCGGGATCGACCTGTCGGTCGGCGCGGTGCTGACCGTGGTCAACACGATCATCGCCGCAGGGACGGCCGCGTTCGGCAACAGCCTCGCCTGGATCGGAGTCGGCCTGGCCGTCGCGCTGGTGGCGGGTCTTGTCAACGGCCTCTGCGTGGCCTGGTTGCGGCTCCCGCCACTGATCGTCACCCTTGCCGTCCAGTCCATCCTGCTCGGCGTGGCACTGTATGTGCTCCCGACACCCGGCGGTGCGGTGGACGCCTGGCTGAAGGATCTTCCGCTGGTGCTGGTCGGCCCGTTCCCGCTGATGCTGCTGATCGTCGTCGCGGCGCCCTTGCTGATCTGGTACCCGCTGCGGCGATCCCGCTTCGGCACCGCGCTGCTCAGCTCCGGTGCCGACGAGAGCGCTGCCTACGCCAGTGGCATCAACGTGCGCCGCACCGTCGTCTCCAGCTACGTGCTCTCCGCGCTCTTCGCCGGGCTGGCGGGCATCGTGATGAGCATGAACACCGGGTCGGGCGACCCGACCATCGGCGTGCCGTTCACGATGAACACCATCGCCGCGGCCGTCGTCGGCGGCGTCTCGCTCGCCGGCGGGCGGGGCACGATCGCCGGGCCGATCGCCGGCGCCCTGGTCGTCAGCTTCATCGGCAACCTGCTGTTCAGCATGGGGGTCAACTCCTATTGGCAGTACGTGGTGACCGGTGCGGTGCTGATCGTCGCCATCGCGATCCCTGCTGGCCTGCGGGCCATTCGAGCCGGAAGGCAGCCGTCATGACCACCACACCCGAGCCCGGGGGACCCGGCACGGCCACCGCGGTCGTCGCTGCTTCCCACCCACGCGTCGACCGGGTACGGCAACTCGTCCCCGTGATCGTTCTGGTCGCGATGTACGCGATCACCGTTGCGATCGCTCCCGGGTATCTCGAGCCACCCCAGATCGGCAGCCTGCTGCAGCTCGCGTCGATTCTCGGCATCGCCGCGGTGGGCCAGACCCTGGTGATCCTGATCGGTGGCATCGACCTCTCGGTGGGTGCCGTGGCCACGCTGAGCAACCTGGTTGCTGCCGCCATCCTCGCCGGCAGCGACGCGTCCCTGCCGGTGGCCCTGCTGGTCGTGCTGGCCGTCGGCGCGCTGGTCGGGCTGGGCAACGGGCTGCTGATCCAGTACCTGAAGGTCCCCGACCTGGTCGCGACCCTCGCGTCGATGACGGTGGTGGTCGGGGCCGGACTGCTCTTCACCCAGGGATCCCCCAAGGGTCGCTCGGCCCCCCTGCTCAACGCGCTCGTCACCGGGCGATTCCTGGGCGTCCTCACCGGAGGCGTCCTGATCTGGTTGGCCGTCTCGGTGGTGGTGATCCTGTTCCTGCGCCGCAGCGCCGGTGGCCGGTACGTGTACGCGGTCGGGCTGAACCGTGAGGCCAGCCGCTACGCAGCGGTGCCCGTCGGCCGCACGGTGATCCTGCTGTATGTCGCCTCCGGCCTGATGGCTGCGCTGGCCGGCTTCCTGCTCACCGGCTACACCGGGTCCGCCTACCTGGCCTCTGGCGACTCGTACCAGATGCAGACGATCGCCGCAGTGATCCTTGGCGGCACCAGCATGTTCGGTGGCCGCGGTGGCTACGGCGGCACGATCATCGGCGTCCTGATCACGGTGCTGCTGGTCAGCGCGCTGCGGGTGGTCGGTATCGCACAGGCCGGCCAGGACATCGCCTACGGCGTCATCCTCCTCGGCATGCTCCTGCTCCTCACCAGGATGGCCAGGCGGTCGGCGTGAGCATTCCGGTGCGACCCGGACAACGGCCCGGCGTCGGAGTCGGGGAGGCAGCGTGACGGTCGTGTCCAGGCCGGGGACGCTCCCGGAGAGGGTGGCACTGTTCACGACCTGTCTGGCGGACTTCGCCGCGCCCGGGCCGCTGGCAGCGACCATCGCTGTGCTCGAGGCCATCGGGGTCGAGGTGGTCGTACCCCGCGACCAGACCTGCTGCGGACAGCCGGCGCTGAACTCGGGATTCCCGGCGCAGGCCGGGCGCGTGCTCGCCCAGACGCTGGACAGCCTCGACGGCGCCGAAGCCGTCGTGACCCTCGCCGGGTCCTGCGCGGCGATGATCGTCCACCACTCCACCCGGCTGCTCGGCGCGGAGGCCGCAAGCCGCTCCGGCGTCCGGAACCTGTGGGAGTTCACCCAGTTCGTCGCCGCCTTCGGGGAGGACCTGGATCTCGAACTGGATGCGACCGTCACCTATCACGACGGATGCCACATGACGCGACTGCTGGGCGAGCGAACGGCTCCGCGCACGGTTCTCGGCCGGATCCGTGGCCTGCGCCTGGTCGAGATGCCCGACTCCGACACCTGCTGCGGCTTCGGGGGAACCTTCTCGGCGAAGTTCCCGGAGCTGTCGGTGGCCATGGCTGACGTGAAGCTCGACAACGCTGCCACCGCCCGGGCCGAGTACGTGGTCTCGGCCGATCCGGGCTGCCTGATGCAGCTCCAGACCCGGGCGGACGCCGCGGGTCGATCCATCCGGACCCGGCACATCGCCGAGATCGTCCGCGACGCGATGCGGACTCCGGCATGAGCACCGGGACGACCGCGAAGGGCGAGGAGCCCCGGTCCACGGCGATGCGGGGGGTCGCGCGGGTGACCCGAGGACACCCGGTCTGGTCCGGCAGCGACCTGGACCCCGGCCAGCGGCCGGCCCTGCGCCCGATGACCGCCGAGGCGGTCGCACGTGAGGGCGTCGGACACACGCGTCAGCGCCTCGAGGTGCTGGGACGCGAGCGCGCGTCGGGCAACTGGCTGCCCTGGGAGAGTGAGTTGCGCGACCGCGGTGCCGCGATCCGCCGCGAGACGCTGCGCGACCTGGACGGCTACCTCTCCCGGCTCGCGGCCCAACTGGAAAGCCGTGGCGTGATCGTCCACCGTGTGTCCAGTGCGGCCCAGGCCCGGGAGGCCGTCGGCCGGATCGCGACCGACCACGGCGTCACCCTCGTCGCCAAGTCGAAGTCGATGGCGACCGAGGAGATCGGCCTGACCGCGCATCTCACCACCCTGGGGATCGACGTCGTGGAGACCGACCTCGGCGAGTACATCGCCCAGGTCGCCGGGGAGCGGCCCAGCCACATCGTCGGCCCGGCGTTGCACATGTCCCGCCAGGACGTCACCGACCTGTTCAGCCAGCTCAACGGAGATCCGCTCCCGCCCGACCCCGACGTGCTCGCCTCCTATGCCCGCGAGCGGCTGCGCGCCGACTTCAAGGCGGCCCAGATGGGAATCTGCGGGGTCAACTTCGCTGCGGCGGACACCGGCACCCTCGTCGTCGTGTCCAACGAGGGCAACGTCGACATGGTCGCCTCGCAGCCGGACCTGTTGGTCGCCGTGATGCCGGTCGAGAAGGTCATCCCGCGGCTTGCCGACATCGGCACCCTGGTACCGCTGCTGTGCACGGCGGCCAACAAGGAGTTCACCACGGCGTATCAGACGCTGCTCAGCGGCGCCCGCCGTCCCGGCGAGATCGACGGTCCCGCCGAGTTCCACTGCGTGATCTTCGACAACGGCCGCACCGCCCTCCTGGGCACGCCCGAGGAGGAGATCCTGGCGTGTATCCGGTGTGGCAACTGCCAGTTCAGTTGCCCGGTGTTCCGCACCCTCGGCGGCGGCCACGCCTACGGCACGACCTACGGCGGTCCGGTGGGTGCGGTGCTCAGCCCGCTGCTGGGTGAGGCGACCCGAGACCGGGACCTGCCCTTCCTGTGCTCGCTGTGCGGGGCCTGCGCCGACGCGTGCCCGGTCAAGATTCCCCTGGACGACCTGCTGGTCGCGGGGAGGGCCACCTACGAGGCCGAGCAGCCCCGCGGGGTGGAGTCGTTCGGGTGGACGCTGTGGAGCCGGTTCTGGAGCACTCCCGCGTTATATCGGGCCACCCGGAGCGCTGCGCGCATCGCCGGTCGGCTGATTCCCGCCGGGGTGCTCGGCAGACTGCCGGTGGTTCGCCTCTGGGCGAGCGGACGGACGGTCCCTGACGTGAGCCACGCCGGTGACCGGCCACGCGGCCGGTCGGGATCCAGCGGCGGCAGCCCCGAAGGGGAGGATCGATGAGCGTCGAGAGCTTCGAGGCACGCCTGCGGGCCCTCGGCACGGAAGTGGAGCGGGTCGCGGACCTGGCCGCGTGCCGCGCGGTCGTGGCCGAGCTGGTGGGAACCAGCCGGACGCTCGTGGACGAGATCCCGGGGCTGGACGGGCTCGACCTGGTGCCGCCGAAGGATCCCTGGGACGCCGAGGTCGGCATCAGCGAGGCGTTCTCCGCCGCGGCTGATGCGGGCGCGGTCGCACTGGTCCAGGCCGCCGGTTCGCCGCGGCGGACGTCCCTGCTCCCTCCCCACCACATCGTGGTGGTCCGGGCGGGGCGGATCCGCGGCACCTACCAGGAGATGGTCGACGACGTCGCCGCGCTCGACCCTCCGCCGACCGGCGTGCAAATCGTCAGCGGGGCCAGCAGGTCCGGCGACATCGAGAGCGCCATGATCCACGGCATGCACGGGCCCCGCAGGCTCACCGTCGTCGTGGTCGGTTGACCGCCTCGGAGAGCGTCGGCAGCGGGACGGATGTCGTCGACCGCTACCCGAGGATCGCGGCCAGGACCGCCACCACGGTCAGGAGCGGCAGGGTCCCCTGGGTGAGCGCGGCGCGACGCTTGGTGGCGTCGGGCACGAGCAGCGTCACCGCTGCGGCGGTCATCGACCCGGCGCCGGCCAACACCAGCGTGGCACCGACGATCGGGTTCCCGAAGGCGGTGAAGCCCACCCCGACCAGCGTGGTGATGGCCAGGAAGAGGTTGTAGTAGCCCTGGTTGAAGGCCAGTTCCCGGGTCGCGGCGGCCTGCTCCGCTGTGGTGCCGAACACCGCGCGTGCCCGGCCCGTCCACCAGAACGACTCCAGGAGCCAGATGTAGACGTGCAGCCCCGCGGACAGCAGGGCGAGGACCATCGCAGCCACGATCATGATGCAGCGGAGGCTAACACGAGTGGCGCCCACCGCCCGCTCTCAGCCGAGAGGCCTGCCGGGGTGGGCGCTCACCTGGGCGGCGCCCAGCCCCCGGCCATTGCCCGTCCGGTGCGGCTCAGAGGGCCGTCCCGATGCGCTCAGAGAACTCGACGAGCCGGTTCGAGAAGCCCCACTCGTTGTCGTACCAGCCCAGCACCTTGGCCTGGTTCCCCACCACCTCGGTGAGCGGTGCGTCGAAGATCGAGGAGTGCGGGTTGCCCACGATGTCCGCCGAGACCAGTGGTGCCTCGGAGTACTGCAGGTAGCCCTTCAGCGGTGCGGACGCGGCGGCCTCGGCGAACGCGGCGTTGACCTCGTCCTTGCTGGCGGTCTTGTTCAGGACGACGGTCAGGTCGGTGATCGAACCGACCGGGACGGGAACCCGCAGCGCGAACCCCGTGAGCCGCCCGTCCAGCTCGGGGATCACCTTGCCGATCGCCTTCGCCGCGCCGGAGGACGTCGGGATCGTCGACATCGCGGCGGCCCGGGCCCGGCGCAGGTCGGAGTGCGGCGCATCGAGCAGCCGCTGATCACCGGTGTAGGCGTGGATCGTGGTCATCAGGCCGCTCTGGACGCCGAAGGTGTCGTTGAGCACCTTCGCCAGCGGAGCGAGCGAGTTGGTGGTGCAGGAACCGTTGGAGAACACGTCGGACGCGGTGGGGTCGAGCCGGTCGTCGTTCACTCCCAGCACGAACGTGGGCACGTCGCCCTTCGCCGGCGCCGAGATGATCACCTTCTTCGCGCCTCCGGCGAGGTGGGCGCGCGCCTTCGCGGCATCGGTGAAGAACCCGGTCGACTCGATCACGACGTCCGCCCCGAGGTCACCCCACTGGATGGCGGCCGGGTCGCGCTCGGAGAGCACCCTGATCTGGTTGTCGCCGACGCTGATCGTGTCACCGTCGGTGCTGACGCCGTCGAGGTGGCCGGAGATCGAATCCCACTCCAGCAGGGTGGCCAGGGTCGAGGCGTCGGTGAGGTCGTTGACGGCCACCACCTGCACGTCCGCGGCGTTGGCGAGTGCTGCGCGCAGGTAGCTGCGTCCGATCCGTCCGAAGCCGTTGATCCCGATCCGTACTGTCATCTCAGTCGTTCCTCTCCTGTGTGGTTGCGGGCCGCGCTGCGGCCGGTTCGCGGTGTGGTGCGGACGCGCGGAGCAGGTCGAGCGCACCCGCGCGGGCGTCGTCGAACGGACCCGGGTCCTGGGCGGCGATCGCGAGGACGTAGCCGCCCTGGATCGTGGCGGCGAGCAGGTGCGCCAGCCGCTCCGGGTCGAGGCCCGGGCCCAGCTGGCCGTTTTCGACAGCTTCGCGGAGCACCGCCGCCAGCGCCCGGTGGACGGTGGCGAACGTCGCCGCGACCGGAGCGAGGAGGCCGGGATCGCCGGCCACGAGCGGGTCCTGGGTCATTCGGCCGACCTTGCAGCCCCTCAGTGCCGGAAGCGGCCTGGTCAGGTACGTCGTCAGCTTCTCCATCGGGTCGCCCGGCGCGGTCAGCAGGCCCTCGGTTGCCGGCAAGAGGTCGGCGCAGTTGCGTTCGAGAGCGGCCAGGGCCAGTTCCCGCTTGCCCGGGAAGTGGTGGTACATGCTTCCTTGGCCCACGCCGGACCGCTCGCGCACCTCGCGGGGGCTCGTGGCCGCGTAGCCCCGCTCCCACATCAGCTCGCTCATCGCGGCGACCAGACGCTCCCTGGACTCCATGATCAGGACTGTACCTACTTCTAGGTACAAAGACAAGCTTGTGAGACGGGCCGGCGCCCCTACGCTGGATGCATGACCCTCGGCTACCTCCCGGAGACCATCGACCGCGCACAGGCGGACGCGCTGCCCGGCCTCACCGTGATCCAGTTCGGCACCAACTGGTGCGGGTACTGCCGGGCGGCCGAGCCCCACATCGAACGCGCCCTGGCCGAGGTGGACGGGCTCGCCCGGATCAAGGTCGAGGACGGCAAGGGTCGCCCGCTCGGCCGTTCCTACCGGGTGAAGTTGTGGCCGACGCTGGTCTTCCTGCGGGACGGCGAGGAGGTCGCCCGGGTAGTGCGTCCCTGGGGCGCGGAGGACCTCGCACCCGCGGTCGCGGCGCTGCAGGCGGTTTCCGGCAGGCACTGACCGCGCGAGCCCAGGATCAGGGGCGCACCGTTCAGCCGCGGACCCAGGGGAGTCGCGACCTACCGGGCGCCCAGGATGACCAGCTGCTGCGTGGTCCTCGTCATGGAGACGTAGCGGTCCACGGCGCCCTCGACGCCGCTGCCGAACCCGTCCGGGTCGACCAACACGACCAGGTCGAACTCGAGGCCCTTCGCTGTCTGCGGTGTCAGCGACAGCACGCGGTCGGACGCTGGGTAGGCGTCCGCACCGATCACACAGGCTGTGCCCTCCGCATGGCTGGCCAGCCACCCGGTGACGATCTCGTCCAGGTTCTCGATCGCCCCGTACTGGACGGGAACCCCGCCGTGGCGAACCGAGGTGGGCACGTTGGCGTCCGGCAACACCGCATGGATCACCGGTTCGGCCGCGGTCATCACCTCCACCGGTGTGCGGTAGTTCACCGTGAGGGTCGCGACCGCGACATCGTGGAGGCCGAGCGATTCCAGCCGCTGGGTCCACGTCGGGGCGAATCCACCACGCGCCTGCGCCCGGTCGCCGACCACCGTGAAGCTGCGCGACGGGCACCGGCGCAGCAGCAGCTGCCACTCGGCGTCGGTCAACTCCTGAGCCTCGTCGACGATCACGTGCGCGAACGGGCCCGCCAACGGATCCCGTTCGGCGACCGGCAACCCGGAGTCGTCCACCAGGCTCTCGCGAATGCTGTCCCTGCGCAGCAGCGAGAGCCCGCTGTCGGGGTCGTCGTCGGTCCGCAGCAGGTAGTCGACCACTTCGTCCATGTACTCCCGCTGCTCGGTCAGCGCCGCCGCCCGCTGCCGCGACTTCCGGGACGCCTGCGGGTCGCCCACCCGGAGCCGCGCCGCATCCAGCAGCGGCAGGTCGGAGACCGTCCACGCGCTCGGGTCCGCCCGCTGCAGTCGGTGCACTTGCTCGGAGGTGAGCCACGGCGCGCAGCGGCGGAGGTAGGCCGGCACCGTCCACAGGTCCCCGACCAGCTCGGCGTGGTCGAGGATGGGCCACGCGCGCCGGAAGGTGTCTCGTAGTTCTTCGTCCGACGCGAGCGCGCGCCGTAGCGCTTCCGCCGGAGCGACATCGCCGACCTTGTCGACCAGGATGTCCAGCAGCGCCGCCCAGACCTCGTCGCGCGCCTCGTTGTGCGGCGTGCCCGGGTCGCGGGACTCGAACGCCTCTACCCAGTCGGACGCGGCGAGCCACACGTCAGTCCACGGCGTCTCAATCTCCATCCCTTCCGTCGGCGGCTCCTCGTAGAGGCCCACCGCGGGCTCGATCGCGTCCGCCAGCCGGGCGGACGCCTTCAGTCGCGCGACCTCCGGATCGATCTCGGTGTGCGCAACCGCACCCTCCGGGACGAGGTCGCGCAGCGTGCAGGTGAGCACGCCCTCCTCGCCGAGGCTCGGCAACACGTCCGCGACGTAGGCCAGGTACGGCTCGTGCGGGCCGACGAAGAGCAGCCCGCCGCGATGCCCGGCCAGCCTCGGGTCTGCGTAGAGCAGGTAGGCCGCGCGGTGCAGCGCGACCACGGTCTTGCCGGTGCCCGGGCCACCGTCCACCACGAGCGCGCCGTGGGTACCCGCCCGGATGATCGCGTCCTGGTCGGACTGGATCGTGGCCAGCACGTCCCGCATCCGGCGCGAGCGGCTCGCGCCGAGACTGGCGACGAACGCGGAGTCCTCGTCCAGCGCGATGCCGGTCGGCGAGCCGGACAGCACCTCGTCCCAGTAGTCGATGATCCGGCCGCCGCTCCAGCGGTACCGGCGCCGGCTCGACTGCCCCATCGGGTGCGCCGGCGTCGCCGCGAAGAACGGTTCCGCCGCGGGCGTGCGCCAGTCGATCAGCAACTGGCGTCCGGAGGCGTCGGACAGCCCGATCCGCCCGATCCAGCTGGGCTCGCCGTCGACGCCGACCATGCGGCCCAGGCAGACGTCCAGCCCGTAGCGGCGCAGGACGCGGAGCTGGGCGGACAGCCGGTGGATCTCCAGGTCGCGGTCGAGCGCTGCCCGTCCCCTGCGGATCGGGTCGGCACGCAACGCGTCCAGCCTCTCGGTGAGCTCGGCCACTCGCTCCCCCAGCCGGTCGGCGACCGCAGCGAACTGCGCGACGTCGCGTCCGATCAGTGCGGGGTCGGCCTTCGCCGCCAGCCGCTCCGGAAGGTTGAAGACACTCGTCACCACACACCACTCCTCGCCCGTCCGGCTCCTGAAACAGGCGTTCGACTAGGGAGAACGC
>Ga0334886_1001207_pt1 | contig 31641 bp, 24 predicted proteins | sample GraSluR1_MG_9_FD_207232 | JGI IMG/M metagenome (GOLD analysis project Ga0334886, IMG submission 207232) | Sludge microbial communities from methane-producing bioreactor in Wageningen University, Netherlands - Granular Sludge_27_06-R1 | ecosystem: Engineered > Bioreactor > Anaerobic >... | reverse complement strand
GTAATCGGGACAATCTTTGTTCCAGCAAAACGAACCAGCTAATACTAAGCGATTTGCCTTCATTGCTTAACCCGAACATACTATCGATAAAAATGATATATAAACTTAATTGAGGTGGACTACCTAAAGACGTACGTTAAAGAAAAGGCCGAACGTAAATTTATATCACATAATTCTTTGGGATTTCCAACCATCATTTATGATTATTTAAATATTACCATATTTAATAATTTTAATCCATTACTTAACGGAAAAATAGATTTATCGCGACATAGTACTTCGCATGGAGTAGCAAACGCTGAAGATTATACAAAAATTAAAGCGCTACAGGCAATTTTGACTCTCGATCAATTATATTTCTATCTTCTTTGATATTATTTTAGCTGTATACTCATGAGGGTAGTAGAAGAGCTCCATTTCAAGTTTGCAAACTGTTGACCAATACGTTAATTTTTGCGCTCCTCGCCACCACCGAGAGGATCACCGCCAGCACGGAGAAGCCAGCCCCCCCTGGAAGGCATCGTGATACCCGAGGGTGAAGGGGAGCGAGGGCGGAAGCACCCTGGACAGCGCCGTCGGAGTTGACCTGCCATCTGGACCATAGGATAGCCAGCGACTTTTCAGCCATCACCACCTCGAATTGAACGATAATTTTATTAACTGAACGACCATTCATCTAATTGAATGGAATGGATGAGAAAGTTCGTGGGCTTCAAGGTGCTGGAGTGGTTTCTGGTCCACCCATTCGGAGAGGTCCACCTGAACGAGCTCGCACGAGAGCTGGAGATCAGCCCGGGAAGCGCCAAGGAGTACTGCGACCGGCTGGCAGAAGACGGCCTGATCTCGGAGAGGACGATGGGAAACCTCAGGCTCTTTCGGCTGAAGAGGGAGGACTTCGCCGCAAGAGAGATCTTGAGGGCCTACCACATCCTCAGGCTCAAGGATCTCTTCGTGGAGGGGATCGCCGAGGGCTGCACCTCCCTGGCGGTCTACGGGAGCTTCGCCTCCGGGAACCTCGACGAGCATAGCGACCTAGATCTCCTGGTGATCGGCGAGGAGTCCGACGTCGACCGGGATCGCATCCTGGAGCTTGAGTCGGCGCTGGGGCGGGAGGCGCAGCTCACGGTGATCCCTTATTACAGGTGGGAAGCCATGAAAAACGAGGGCGACAGGTTTGCCGAGAGCGTTTTGAGAAATCACTTTTTGATAAAGGGGATTGAGCTTTGTAGCAGCCTCAATTTTTCTGCGCCGCCCGCTGGACCTCCGCCCGATCCTTTGAAACTCTGTGAATATCGTTAGCGTCCTCTTCCTCACCTGCAGACATAGATCTGCCTCGTCAGGCTCCTGTGAACCCGCTCCCGATGGACCTCCAGGACCTCAAACCCCGCCTCCTCGATCAATTCGCCGACGGGCCGATCGTCGACGAACACCATTCTCCTGCCGGGGACCAGGACCCGCCGCAGCTCGGCGAGGCTTCCGGCCAGGAGCTCGTCTCGCGACCCCGCCTGGATGAGGGCAGACCTCCCGTAGGGGGCGTCGGAGACGGCCGCCTCTATGGACCTGTCTTTCAGAGGAAGGGTCATGGCGTCCCCGACGATGAGGGAGCAGTCGAGCCCCGCCAGGTTTGATTGTGCGCCCCGGACGATTCTCCCCTGGACGTCGAGGCCGACCCCCCGGACCCCCATCAGCCCCGCCTCCACCAGGAACCCTCCGGTACCGGCGAAGGGGTCGAAGAGGCGCTCGCCCTCTCTTGCGCAGGAGAGGTTGACGAGGGCTCTTGCGAGCTTCGGGAGCATCGTCCCGGGGTAAAAGAAGGGCTTGAGGTGAGGGCGCCGGGCCCGAAACCCGGCCCTGTCGGTCCGGGCGACCTCCCTGCCCAGGAGGATCCGGTCTTCGGTGAGGATCGCCCGGATCTCGATCTGGGGGTCTGCCAGGTCGGCTTTGTATCCCCTTCTCCAGAGAACGGAGCCGACCATCCTCTCCACCTCGTCGCTTGCCAGGGGAGCCTCGCCGAGCCGCTTCGCCCTGACCCTGTAGGATCTATCGGGAAGGTCGAGCTCTGCGGCGGCCCTGGCGACGCCTTCTGCAGTCGGCTCGCCATCGGCCGCGACTTCGATGATCCGGCGGGTCATCGCCATCCTCGCCCCGAGGCGGGAGTGGTCCAGGTCCCGGGCCTCGACGACGACGCACCGGGCGGATTCAGAGACGATCCCATATCCGGCCGAGGTGACCTCCAGGAGGGAGAGCGCCTCGCTCTTGGGGATCGTCGGGTGCTCCCCCGAGAGCTCGAAGGCGTATCGGGCCGCCATCTCAGATCCAGGACGGTTCCAGGTATCTGTTGACCCGCTTGTAGTCGAACTCTTCGGCGTCGAGAACATTCTCCAGGAAGTTGAAGAGCGCCCTTCTGACGTCCCCGGTGAGGAGGGGGTACCAGGTGGGGCTCGCGACGACGACCATCCGGAAGGCGAAGAAGGGGGCGATCACCGAGAGGAGCTCCTCGTCCCCCGTTTTGTCGAGGTAGTTCTCGAAGAATAGCTCGAATAGGGCCGCTAGGCCGCCTTCGAGCTTCAGGCTCTTCTGGACGGAGTAGAAGATGTAGTTGGTCGTCATCGCCGTGACGTCGTCTGCCGCCTCCCCCCACTCCCCCCGGGATCTGTCCAAGACCGAATAGTCCGTCCCCGACCGGAACATCACGTTCCAGGGATGAAAGTCGCCGTGGGTCTGGCAGAGCCTGCCGGTCTTATCCCGGAGCCGCCACCTCCAGTCTACGCACTTCTTCTCGATAGCCGAAAGCTCTCCGGGCCTGAGGAAATCGGGGTCTGATGGGTAGTCGTCGAGGATCCCCATGATACATTCGCCGTGGCCGACGGTCTCCCTCATCTTCCGGCGGTAGAGGGCAGGCGAGTTCTTCTTCTTCGAATGGATCTCGGCGAGGTAGGTGGATAGGGCCTCGGCTCGTCTCATGTCCAGCTCCGTCGACCCCTCCTCCTTCACCCGTTCCAGGTCGAAGAAGTACTCCTTCCCGTCGATCTTCTCCATCAGGATGAAGAACTCTCTAGCGTCGCCGCAGGAGGTGAGCCTCCCCTCCTCGTCGAAGTATCCGACGTCCATCGACCTCGCGTGCTTCGGGAGGCCTCCGAAGGCGGAGTGCTGCCAGAGGAGGACCTGAGCCCTGTCGGAGAAGTGGTCGTGGCCGAACCCCTCCTGGACCCGCATCGTCGAGAGGACCGCAGACCTCGCCGTCCCCCCGACGGAGTACTCCAGGAGGACGGGGCTGCCGTAGCCGAACCCTTTGACGTCCTCGGTGGTGGGGATCGTCTCGCCCAGGGTTCTCATCCCCACCAGTTCGGCGCCCTCCCCGGCGAGGCTTTGGAGGTACGCCTCGACTGCCCCTCTCTTCAGGTCCATATCTTCTCCACCTCCTCCTTCAGGTCCCCATATCCCAGCTGTGAAGGTATTTGTCCTGCTCTGGAGTCATGGCCTCGATCTCGATCCCCATCGCCGCGAGCTTCAGGGCTGCCACCCTCTTGTCTATATCCGAGGGGACGGGGTAGACCTTCCGGTCGAGATCCGGGCCGTTCTCTGCTATGTACCGGACCGATAGCGCCTGGTTTGCGAAGCTCATGTCCATCACCTCGGGAGGGTGGCCGTAGGCGGCGGCGAGGTTGATCAGTCGGCCTTCAGCCAGGAGATAGATCCTCCGGCCGTCGGACATCCTGTACTCGGTGACGTTCTCCTGGACCTCAGCCATCCCCGAAGCCATCTCCTCCAGGGCTGGGATGTCGATCTCCACGTTGAAGTGGCCGCTGTTGGCGACGATCGCCTGGTCCTTCATCAGCTCGACATGCTCTTCCCTGATGACGGAGACGTTTCCGGTTACGGTGACGAATAGATCGCCCAGGGGCGCCGCCGCGGTCATCGACATCACCCGGAAGCCGTCCATCGCCGCTTCCAGGGCCTTTCTGGGCTCCACTTCGACGACGACGACGTTCGCTCCCATCCCCCTCGCCCTTGTGGCAAGGCCGCGGCCGCACCAGCCGTAGCCTGCGACGACGACGGTCTTCCCGGCGAAGAGGAAGTTGGTGGCGTTCATAATCCCGTGGATGGTGCTCTGTCCTGTCCCGTACCGGTTGTCGAACATCATCTTCGTCTCGGCGTCGTTGACGGCTATTACAGGGTACATGAGCTTCCCGGCGTCGGCGAGGGCCCGGAGCCTTATAACACCCGTCGTCGTCTCCTCGCACCCTCCGAGGATATCGGCGGCCAGGTCCGTTCTGTCCCGGTGAATGGTGGCGATGGTGTCGGCGCCATCGTCGAGGGTGACGTGGGGGCGAATGTCCAGGGCCTTGTTGATGCAGTCATAGTACTCCTGGTCGTTCTCGCCGTGGAAGGCGTAGACGTACATGCCATCCTCCGCCAGGGCGGCGGAGACGTCGTCCTGGGTGCTGAGGGGGTTGGAACCCGCCACTGCGATCTCGGCTCCACCGGCCGTCAGAGTCGTGAGGAGGTTGGCGGTCTCGACGGTGACGTGGAGGCAGGCTACGACCCTGACCCCCTCCAGGGGCCTCTCCATCCGGTACTCCTCCCTGATCTTCTGGAGGACGGGCATGTGCCTCCTCGCCCACTCGATCCTCTTTTTGCCCTTATTGGCCAGCGTTGGGTCCTTGATGACATTATCCTTCAAGTATCACACCTCGATCGATTCTGCGGTCGGATCATCGCTTCGAAGATCTGATTATTTGTATCTACTTAAAGCCGACCGGTAAAGATCGGAGGAAACTCTATCTACCTCAGAATATCAGAATAGGTCGCCATGGCGATTACTGCGGAGATCGAGGTGACCCTTCTGGGGACAGGAGTGGGAATCCCCCATTCGGGCCGGGCCCAAGCCGGTCTGTTGTTGAAGGCCGAGAAACCCCTTCTCTTCGACTGCGGTGCCGGCGTTCTGTTGAGGCTCGCGGAGGCGGAGGTCTCTTCCCTGGAGATCGGATCCGTCATCCTCACCCACCTCCACCTCGACCACGTCTCAGACCTCCTCCCCCTCGCCAAGGCCCGGTGGCTCCTTGGGGAGAGGAAGATGGCGGTGTATGGCCCTGAGGGGACGGAAGGATGGGTTGACCGGGTCAGGGCCCTCTACCCTTACCTCGAAGAGTTGGACGTCTCCGTCACGACGGTCCGGCCCGGCGACGAGTTCGCTCTATCGGGCTTTGAAATCAGGGCGGGCGAGGCGGTCCACAGCCTTCCTGCGTTAGGATACCGGATCGAGTCTGAGACGAAGACGATCGTCTACTCCGGGGATACCGAGCCCGCGCCTTCGATGAGGGGTCTAGCCGAAGGCTCCGACCTCCTGATCCATGAATGCTCCTTCCCCGAACCCTACGTCGTCACCAACCACTCGACGCCCCGGCGCCTCGGCCTGGCCTTCAGCGGAGCTGGCGTAAAGCGGATCGTTCTCACCCACCTCTACCCCCAGACGATCGGCCACGAGGCAGAGATGGTCCGAGACGTCCTTTTGGCGATCGGCCCCGGCGTCGAGGTCGATGTTGGGCGGGACCTTCAGGAGATCGAGATTTAGAATAAAAAATGAGAAGATTTGGGCCTACGCCTCAAACTTCTGATAGCACTCCTCGCAGACGATCTTGCCTCCCGCGGTCCTCCCCCTCACCTCCATGAACGCCTCGCCGCACTCCTGGCATTCGATGGATGGGTGGATCCGGGCCCTCGCCGGTGTGGGGATATCGACCTCCCGGACCTCCAGGATCTCCTCGTCGGGGGCGGCGAGGATGTAGTCGGTCGCCTCCTTCCGCAGCTTCATGAACCTCTCCCTTTCTTCAGCGGGCATATCCCCGGAGAGGAACCGTTTCATGGCGGTGGGGTCGGTCCGGGGGAGGACGTTTCTGAAGTAGATCCGCAGGCCCCTGTCGTGGTCTCGAGAGTAGAAGGTGTATACGTGTTTTCCGTGGTCTTTGAAGATGAAGTTCCCCTTCCCGAAGGTGCAGCCCAGAAGCTGCTGGATGGCGTCGACGCTGCAGGAGCTGTTCTCGACGATCGCCACCAGCTCCTCGTCCTCGGCCCTGTCATAATGGTCTCTGACGTACTTGGCCACCCGGTAGCCTATGGCTATGCCGGGGCAGGAGTGACCGTGAAATTTCACCGCCTCTTGGAAGTCTTCGTCCATCTCCTCACCTCAATCCGAATTAACAGGGCCGGTTTATGAGCTGATACTACATAAATCGTATCGTTTCTAATTCCATCCTCGTCTCGGAGCGCCGATAACCTATCTTGGCCACAGCCCCTCTTTCCGGCGATCTCCTGAGGTGGATTCGGCTGATCGAAACAGCGTCGATAAAGCGTCAGAATTGCATCAAAAACATACGCCAAAAATTGGTCAAAAAAACGGGATTGTAGAAGGCTTTTGAGAGGCGCGAAGCAACAAAATCGCCGGTCTTTTATCCGACGCCCCTTTTACGGAGACTGCCGACCTCTTCGGTCTTCTGCTTGCGCCTCAAGTATCTATTGTCATCTTAATCTATTTAGGTCTATCGCCGGGAGGGTGGATGGCTCGACCTATGATGGCTCGTTTCTGGGCCCAGGTCACCAGTTATTTTAAGCTTGAGGGGGGACCTACCCGCCATGGAGTTCGCTTTGGAGATCTCTAAGGGCGAGAAGTTCAGGCAGATCTACGCCGTAGGGGCGATGGGGGGGCACAGCCCCTACGACTTTAGGATCGCCTTCTACAACGACTCGCCGAAGGCCGTCGTCCAGGAAGGAAAGCAGCTGTCCGTCATGGAGCGGAAGGTGGAGGCGGAGCTGATCCTCTCCCCCCTGGCCGCAAAGGAGCTCGCCGACTGGCTGAATAACCACATAAAAGAGTACGAGCGGCAGTTCGGCGAGATCAAGAAGCCGGGCGGGAAGAAGGCGGAGGCTGGAGAGCCCGCCCCCATCCAGGGCTACATGTGAGGTGATATCATGAGGTCGAAAGAGAAGGTTCTCGTCCATAAGGGGATGGACCGGGTGAAGAGGGAGGAGTACCAGGAGGCGATCGAGTTCTTCGATGAGGTTCTGGAGATGAACCCCGAGAACGCCGACGCCTGGAACAACAAGGGGGTCGCCCTCTTCCAGATGGGGCAGGCCGAGGGCGCGCTGACGTGTTATGACGAGGCTCTGAAGGCGGACCCAGAGAGCCTGGAGGCCCGGAGGAACCGGGCCTTCGTCCTCCGGGCGATGGGGAGGTTCGATGAGGCGCTGGAGGTCTACGAGGGGATCATCGCCGGAGAGCCGGAGGCCACCGACTTCAGAAACCTCGCCGCCGTCCTGGTGGGGATGGGCCTTTTGGAGGAGGCGCTGGGGGCGCTGATGGAGGCCGCCCACCTGGAGCCGTCCATCGCCGTCGAGAGGGAGATCGAGGCGCTCCGGAGGGTGATGATGGAGATCGCCGTAAGGGCGCAGTTCGGCGGCTTAGTCCCCGGCGAAGGGGACGGTGCCGGCCGTACCGACTAAACCGACTGGACCGACTGAGCCGACCTTCCGGCGAAGGCTGATATAGGGTGGGTTCGGATATATGAGAAGGGCATAAAGAACCTGTAAAGGAGGGATCGGGGTTGAAAGGTTTCGTCATGATCAACGCAGAGCCGGGGTCTGAGAAGGCGGTCTACGACGCCCTCGCCGCCATCAAAGGGGTTCGTGAGGTCGTCCCCGTCTACGGGGAGACGGACTTCATCGCCATAGCGGACGTCGACGGGATAAACGACCTGAACATGATCGTCCTGAAGGTTCGGGAGATTCACGGCGTCACCTCCACCGAGACGATCCTGGGGATGGAGCTGAAGTTCTAATACCCCAATCTTATTTTGTTAGGAGACGTCCTAGAGGGAGGGGGGTATAACCGCCGCCATTCTGGGGCCGAAACCGATAATACGAGCGACCCCCTTCCCCTCCTCCGGATAGCCCATGGCCAAGATCTCCCCCCTGATGGATCAGTACTTCGGCATGAAGGAGCGGTGCGGCGACGCCCTCCTCTTATTCCGGATGGGCGACTTTTTCGAGACCTTCGGTCCCGACGCCGAGGTGGCGGCCCGAGTTCTCAACATCACCCTCACCTCTCGGCAGAAGGACCGGGAGGGAAACCGGATACCCCTGGCCGGGATACCCTACCACGCCCTCGACGCCTACCTCCCCAAGCTCGTCGCCGCCGGCTACAAGGTCGCGATATGCGAGCAGGTGGAAGACCCCAAGAAGGCGAAGGGGCTCGTCAAGAGGGAGATCGTCCGGGTGATCACCCCCGGAACGATCATCGAGCCCTCGATGCTGGAGGAGGGGGCAAACAACTACCTCGCCTCCGTCGTCGAGGAAGGGGGGCGAATCGGCCTCTCCTTCCTCGACGTCTCCACCGGGGAGTTTCTCGCAACAGAGCTCTCCGGCGACGGCCGCCTCTCGGCGGAGGTGGCGAAGTTTCGCCCCGCCGAGTGCCTCGTCCCGGAGTCCGCCGATAAGATCATCGCCGATCTCGCGGGAATGGTGGTCCAGAAGATAGATGACGACGCCTTCTCCCTCGACCGGGCGAGGCCCCTCCTGGCGGGCCACTTCGGCGAGGAGGCGGTTGAGGGGTGGGGGCTCCTCGACCACCCCCTGGCGGCGAGGGCCTGCGGAGCCGCCCTCTCATACCTATCCTCATCCCACATCCCCGCCCTCTCCCACATCGCCGAGGTGAGGATCTACTCCCCCAAGGAGTTCATGGTCCTGGACGATACGACGCTCCGTAACCTCGAGATCTTCCGGAACATCAGGGAGAGGACGAAGAGGGGGTCGCTCTTCGAGTTCATCGATCTCACCTCCACCCCCGGAGGGTCGAGGACCCTCCGCAGGTGGCTACAGATGCCCCTCATCTCCTCCGAGGAGATAGAGCGCCGCCTCGACGGGGTGGAGGAGCTCTTCGCCGACCCCCTCAGGAGGGGGGACCTGGTGGAGGCGCTGAAGGGGACGGGGGACCTGGAGCGGGTCGTCGCCCGGACCTCCTGCGGGACCGCGTCCCCAAAGGACCTTCTGGCCCTGAAGGGGGCGATAGAGCGGCTCCCCCGGATCGTCAAGCTCCTGGAAGAAGCGAAGTCGGAGAGGCTAATTAAGTTGAGGGGCCAGCTTGGGATCGGTCCCCTCCGGGAGGTGGCGGAGCTCATCGGAAGGGCGATCAACGACGACCCCCCTTCGGGGATCAAGGAGGGGGGGGTGATCCGGGACGGCTACGACCCCGAGCTCGACGAGATTCGGTCGCTCTTGCGGGAGGGGAGGGGCTGGATCTCTCGGATGGAGAGGGAGGAGAGGGCTCGGACCGGGATCAAGTCCCTCAGGGTCGGGTACAACAACGTCTTCGGCTACTACATCGAGGTGACGAGGCCGAACCTCGCGCTGGTGCCGCCCGAGTACATAAGAAAGCAGACCCTAGCGGGGGGGGAGCGGTTCATAACCCCGGAGCTTAAGGAGATGGAGGAGCGGGTCCTCTCCGCCCAGGAGAGGTCGTCCTCCCTGGAGGAGGAGCTCTTCTTGAAGATCAGGTCGCAGGCGGCCCTTCGGTCCCGAGAGATCCAGGAGAGGGCTGCGGCCCTCGGGGAGATCGACTCCTTCATCGCCCTCGCCACCCTCGCCGCCGAGAGGGGGCTAATACGCCCCGAGCTGAATTCGAGGGGGGAGATCTCCATGAGGTCCTCGCGCCACCCGATCCTCGACGCTTCTATGCGGGGGGGGTTCGTCCCAAACGACGTCCACCTCGACGGGAGGAGGAACCGGTTCCTCATTCTGACTGGCCCCAACATGGCCGGAAAGTCGACTTTCATGAGGCAGATCGCCCTCGCCGTCATCCTCGCCCAGATAGGCTCCTTCGTCCCCGCCTCCTTCGCCTCCATATCCCCAGTCGATCGGATCTTCACCAGGGTAGGGGCTTACGACGATTTGACGTCTGGCCAGAGCACCTTCATGATCGAGATGATGGAGGTGGCGAAGATCCTCTCCTCCGCCACATCAAAGAGCCTGATCCTCCTCGACGAGGTGGGGAGGGGCACGAGCACCTTCGATGGCCTCGCCATCGCCTGGTCCATCGCCGAGGAGATCCACAATAAGGTCCGGGGAAAGGCGATCTTTGCGACCCACTACCACCAGCTCACCCAGTTGGCGGGGGTCCTCTCCGGCGTCAAGAACTACAACATGGCGGTGAAGGAGGAGGGGGACTCCGTAGTCTTCCTCCGGACCGTCGTCCCCGGCGCCACCGACAGAAGCTACGGGATCCACGTCGCAAAGCTCGCCGGCGTCCCCGAAGAGGTGGTGGCTCGGGCTAGAGAGGTCCTCCGGGAGATCGAGAGGGAGACGGTGATCGAGCCCCTGAAAAACGACCGGCGGTCGAGGAGGGCGGGGCCCCGGTACACCCAGCTGATATTCTTCGATGGTCCCGGAGGTGGGGGTGGCGGTGACGATGACATTGAAGATGATGGTGACAGCAACGATAATTGTGAAGGCGACGTCGACGGCGGCCCACAGGCAATAATCTCCGAAGATGGACGAGATCGGGACGGTGCGGCCTCCCTCCTCGGGGAGATCAAGGACCTGGACCTCGACCACATAACCCCCATCGACGCCCTGAACAGGCTCTCGGAGTACCAGAGGAGGTTGAGGGAGATAGATGGCAAAAATTAAGCTTTTGGACCCCGAGGCCGTCTCCAAGATCGCCGCCGGGGAGGTGATCGAGAGGCCCGCCTCCGTCGTCAAGGAGCTCGTCGAGAACTCCATCGACGCCGGGGCGACGAAGATCCTGGTGGAGGTCGTCGATGGGGGCAAATCCCTCATCAGGGTCACCGATGATGGTTCAGGGATGGACCGACAGGACGCCTCCATCGCCTTCGAGAAGCACGCCACCAGCAAGATCTCCGACGCATCAGACCTCGAGAGGATATCGACCTTGGGCTTTCGGGGCGAGGCGCTCTCCAGCATCGCCAGCGTCGCGAAGTCCGTCGACCTGGTGACGAAGGCGAAGTCTTCCGGGGTAGGAGTTCCCGGGACCCACGTCAGGGTCGAGGGGGGAAGGGTCGTGGAGGTTGGGGATGTGGGAGCCCCCGCAGGGACGACGGTGGAGGTCCGAGGCCTCTTCGGAGAGATCCCCGCCCGGAGAAAGTACCTCAAGAGCGGGAGGGCGGAGCTGGCGAGGATCGCCGGGGTCGTCACCTCTTACGCCGTCATATGCCACCGGATATCCTTCGAACTCTTCTCCGGCGACAGGACGGTCTTCAAATCCGTCCGGTCGGAGAGCTGGAACGATCCGATTCTGCGGATCCTGGGCAGGGACGTCGCCCGAAACCTCGTCTCCATAGAGGGGGAGTCGAAGTCCGTCTCCGTAACCGGGTCTGTAGGAAGAGAGACCGCCACCAGGTCCAGCCCCGACTGGATCATGATCTATGTCAACGGTCGTCTCGTCAGGTCGAGGGCCCTCACCAGGGCCGTCGCGGAGGGGTACAGGACCCTCATCCCCACGGGCCGCCACCCCGTCGCCGTCGTCTCCATCAGGATCGATCCCGCCATGGTGGACGCCAACGTCCACCCCGCCAAGACGGAGGTGAGGTTTCTGAAGGAGGAGGAGGTGGCGGCTATGGTCACCGATGCCATCAGGGCCGCCCTAACTAAGGCGGGAGGGGGAGTGCCACCACCCCAAACGGTGGAGGGACCTGCCCAGACGGACCTCTTCGTCTCGGGGGTCGGGACGGAGGTATCGGCTCCCGGTCCGGAGGCGGCGGGCCCCGTCAGTTCCGGGGAGGCGGGTAAGGGCGGCGGATACGATCTGGGCGGAGGCTTCGTATCGGACCTTCAGAAGACCCTCCCCCTATATTCGGGGAAGGGGAGGCTCGACCTGGAGATCGAAGCGGAGCCCCTCCCGGGGGGCCTCCGGATCCTCGGCCAGGCCCACACCCTCTACATCGTGGCGGAGGGGCCCGGGGGCCTCGTCCTGGTGGACCAGCACGCAGCGGCCGAGAGGGTACGCTACGAGAGCCTGAAGAAGAAATACGATGCCGGCACCATATCCCAGGAGCTGATCGTCCCGGTCACCCTGGAGCTGTCGCCGAAGGAGGCGGTCCTCCTGGAAGAGTGGGGTTCGACGCTGGCGGAGATGGGCTTCGACGTCCAGCCCTTCGGCGGCAACGCCTACGCCGTCCGGGCCGTCCCGGCGATAGGGGTAAGGCTCGAGAGGACCGAGGCGGTCCACGACGTCCTCCGGGACCTCTTCGCCCTGGGGAGGGTCGGTACGGAGGCGACGGCAAGAGAGGAGATCCTCAAGCTCCTCGCTTGTCGGGGCTCGATAAAGGCGGGGCACGATATGGGTTGGAAGGAGATGCACGACCTCCTCCGAGGGCTATTCGCCACTGATAACCCGCGTACCTGCCCCCACGGAAGGCCCACCGTCGTCATCCTATCTATCGCCGAGCTGGAGAAGATCTTCGGCAGGAGGTGACGTGGGTGCGGGTTTCGGGTTCTTCATGAGGGATATCTTAGGCCTCGACATATCCTCTCCGGCCTTATATCCATAGAGCTCCCGCAGGTCGGCGGCGATGGCGTGCATTATCAGTGCATTGGGGATATCCATGGGGCAGAGCTCTTCGCACTGGCCGCAGTTTATGCAGCTATCCGCGACGTGGGCGTACCTCGTCAGGTGGAACTCAAGGCCAGGGGGGACGATCCCCGGAAACGCCGTCATGTAGGGTCCGGTGGTGTTGAATAGGGCGGGGCAGACCTCGACGCAGGCGTAGCACTTGATGCAGTGGGCCGTCTCCTCGACTATGAAACTCATTCGGTCCCGGCTTCCCTCCAGTAGTGCGAAGTCCTTCTTCTGCTCATCGTCGGAGAGGTTGACGATCAGATCCTCCCTCCTCTTTCGAGCCTTGATGCAGGCCCCATCAGGGACGCCTACCCCGATCGCTCCGGCGGCCGAGGCCCTCTCGACGAGGTCTCTTCCCCGCTCCGAGCAGACCTCGACGAAGGTCGCCTCCCCCACCAGCTCTTCTCTCACCCCCCAGTTGCCGCAGGCGAGGTCAGCCCCCCTCGGGACCTTCATCTTGCACCTTCTGCAGTTGTCTCTGCGGCCGTACCCCTTCTCCTCCAGCTCCGGTATCCGAACGGCCCGGTGCTCCCCGGCGACGGTGATGTGAAACCTCCCCTTGTGGATCGTCTCCTTCTCGACGGTCCGAGGGTCGACGTCGAAGACCTTGGAGATCATCCGCCTCATCATGGAGGGGGCGATGGACCCGCCGCAGTTGAGGCCTATCAGGAGGAGGTTGTCGATATTCACCATACCCCTCTTCGCCTGCTCAATGGTCCCCATGACGTCGCACCCCTTCATGACGGCGGCGACCCTAAACCCCTCCGTGCCTGCGAGGTACTTGCCGAAGAGCTTCGAGAGGAGGAGCGTCCCCCCGTGGATCGAGCCCGCCGTATCCTCCACATCTTGCGGGTCGGTGATCAGGACCGGCCTTGCGTCGTAGAGGTCTACGCCTCTCCTGACCCCCAGGACGGCGTCGACGATCCCTTCCTCGAGGGCGAACTTGAGGAGGGCTGTAATGGCCCCCCCCGACTCGCCCCTCTCCCGGAGGGCGGGGTCGCTCGCCCAGGCGTATATCATATCTCCATTAACGATCGAGTCATCTCCCCGGATATTACCGCCCCCTCATCTTCTCCACCTTGACGGCGCAGGCCTTGAACTCGGGGATCTTCGCGACTGGGTCGAGGGCTCCGTTCGTCAGGAGGTTTGCGGGACACTCCCTGAAGTGGAAGGGGACGAATACGACCCCCTTTTTTATCTCCCCTGTCACCCTCGCCGGGACGGCGATCTCCCCCCTCCGGGAAGAGACCAAGACGACCTCTCCCTCCTCTATCCCCATATCGGCAGCGTCCACCTCACTGATCTCCACCCAGCCGGTCTTCACCTCGGCGTCGAGGCTCTCCGAGCGGCGGGTCATCGACCCGGCGTGCCAGTGCCAGAGGGACCTACCGGTGGTGAGGATGAAGGGGTAGTCGCCGCTGGGGACCTCGGAGGGGGGCTTCCATTCGACGGCGGTAAACCTGCCCAAACCGTCTTGGGTGGCGAACCTCTCCCGGTGGAGGATGGGGGTTCCGGGATGGTGGGGATATGGGCAGGGCCACTGGAGGGCGTGGGGGTCCTCGAGACGGCGGTAGCTCATCCCGGCGTAGGAGGGGGTCGCCCTGGCGATCTCATCGAAGATCTCCTCCTCGCTTCTGAAGGAGAACTCCTTCTCATACCCCATGAGCACCGCTAGCCTGGAGATGATCCTCCAGTCAGGCCTCGCCTCTCCCGGCGGATCCGTCGCCTTCCTCAGCCTCTGGACCCGCCGATCGGTATTGGTATGGGTCCCGTCCTTCTCGGCGAAGGAGGCTGCCGGGAGGACGACGTCCGCAAGCCCCGCCGTCTCCGTCATGAAGATCTCCTGGGATACCATGAACTCGAGGTTGCCGAGGGCTCTCTTGACTCTTGCCAGGTCGGGGTCTGTCATCATCGGGTTCTCCCCCATCAGGTAGAGGCATTTCATCCTCCCCGGCTCCTCCGCCAGGATATCCATCATCTCCGTGGAGGTGATCCCCGCCTTCGCATCGCCGAGGTCGTCGACACCCCACACTTCCCTCATCCTCTCCCGGGAAGCCTCATCGGCGACCCTCTGATACCCGCTGTAGACGTTGGGGAGGGCTCCCATGTCGCAGGCTCCCTGGACGTTGTTCTGGCCCCGGAGGGGGTTGACGCCGGATCCGGGCTTTCCGACGTTTCCGGTGAGCATCATCAGGTTAGCGATGGAGAGGACGTTCTCGACCCCTGTGGTGTGCTGGGTCACCCCCATCGAATATATTAGGGATGTCGGCTTCAGCGTCCCGATCCACTCCGCCGCTCTTTCGATATCAGATCCGGGGACCCCGGTGATCTCGGCGGCGTTCTCCAGGCTGTACGCCTCTTTATTCACCGTCTCCAGGACCGATCCGAATCCCCGGGTCCTCTCCTCGATGAAATCCCGGTCCTCCCACCCGTTCTTTATGATCTCCCGGATCAGGCCGTTCAAAAGCGCCACGTCCGTCCCGGGGCGGAGGGGGAGGTGGAGGTCCGCCGCCTTCGCCGTGGGGGTGAGCCTCGGGTCGGCGCAGATGATCTTCGCCCCCCTCTTCTTCGCGATGACGAGCCTTCGTCCGATAAGGGGGTGCTGCTCGAAGGCGTTGCTCCCTATGACGAAGATGCATCTTGACTCCTCGATGTCGAAGATCGAGTTGGTCATCGCCCCCGATCCGAAGGCCTCCGAGAGGGCGGAGACGGTGGAGGAGTGGCAGAGGCGGGCGCAGTGGTCTACGTTGTTCGTCTTTGCGACGATTCGGGCGAACTTCTGCATCAGGTAGTTCTCCTCGTTCGTCGCCTTCGCCGAGGCGAGGAAGAAGATCTCCTCAGGCCCGAAGGATGATAGCCTCTCTGCCACCAGGCGCAGGGCCTCTGCCCAGCTCGAAGGGACGAAGGCGCCGTCTCTTTTGACGAGGGGCGTCGTGAGTCGGTCGCGGCTATGGATGAACTGGTGGGCGTACCTCCCCTTCTGGCAGAGCTTCCCCTCGTTTATGGGGTGGGCCTGCCAAGGCTCCACTCCCATCACTCTACCCCCACCGACCACGAGATTTAGGCCGCATCCGACGCCGCAGTAGGGGCAGGTGGTGGGAACGAACTTCATATCAGGTGTCAAATTGGGTCCCCCTCAAAGAATTATATCGGTCTAATATCTGTCTATGCATCGATGCCGAATATCTGTCTATGCATCGATGCCGAATTGGCCAGATCTCCATCGACCATGGGCGTTCCGAGGATATATCTTCAACCCCCGGTCTGCCCCACCCATCCGGAAGGTGCCTTTTTTATCTCCCGGCGCCAACGGTCCTTCATGGATCTGGAGGGATTTGCGAAGAGGTGCCTGTTGAGGGGCGACGAAGACGTCCAGGAGAGGCTCGCTGGGATGATCCTGGAGGTGAAGGGGGCGAGGGTCTCAAGAGAGTACGCCGGGGAGCTCGCAAAAGCCGTCGTAGAGGAGGCGATGGCGACGTTGAATCCGAAGGGCGAGGTCTTCGACCTGCCGGAGGCGGGGGTCACCATGGGGGAGTTTGGGGTCGGGTCCCGGGGCTCGGGCGACTTCTACGCCCACGAGAAGATTGCCGAGGTGATCGGGGAGACGGGAGCCGTCGTCGACTCAAGGCAGCTCGACGACTCGGGGGCCGTCGAGGCGGGAGGAAAGTACATCGTCCTCACCGTCGACGGGATGCACTCCCGCCTCAGCGATTACCCCTTCCTCGCGGGCTTTCACGTCACAAGGGCGACCCTGAGGGACATACTGGTCATGAGGGCCCGCCCCGTCGCCATGTTCTCCGACATCCACCTGGCCGACGACGGGGACGTATCCAGGCTTTTTGACCACCTGGCGGGGATCGCCGCCGTAGGAGAGGTGGTGGGGGTGCCCCTCATAACCGGCTCTACCCTGCGGATCGGAGGGGACATGGTGATAGGGAATCGGCTGACGGGCTGCGTCGGAGCGGTGGGTGTATCAGACCGGCTCTCACCGAGGAAGGACGCCGCCCCTGGGGACGTGATCCTGATGACTGAGGGGTCTGGCGGGGGTACGATCTGCGCCGCCGCTCTCTACTATGGCCACCACGAAGTCGTCGAGGAGACGGTCAACGTCAAGTTCCTGGAGGCGGCGTCGGCTCTCCTGGATGCAGACGTCGAGATCCACGCCATGACCGACGTAACCAACGGCGGCATCAGAGGGGACGCTAAAGAGATCTCAAAGACCGCCGGGGTGAAGCTCGTCTTCGAAGAGGAGAGGATGGGAGGGCTCGTCAACCAGAGGGTCTTGGAGATGCTGGAGATGCTGGAGATCGACTACCTGGGGGTCTCGATAGACGCCCTCCTCATCATAGCTCCCCCCTCTTCCGCCGAGGAGATCATGAAGGTTGTGAGGGGCACCGGGGTCGATATCGATATGATCGGTAGGGTCGAGGAGGGTTGCGGCATAGAGCTACACACAAGAGACGGGATAAAGGACTTTGAGCCCCGGTTCCGGGAGTCTGCATATACCCCCATAAAGAAGGTGGTGGACGAGGGGCCAGTCCGGGACTTCGCCGAGATGAGGGAGAAGGTCGACATGGCAGCCGATAGGGCGATCGACAAGAAGATGAGGTTCGTCGAGAGGATCAGAGCCCAAGGGCGGGGCTCCTCCGGCGGATCATGACGCCGTCTTCCTTCTCCAGATCCGGTGGTGGCGATGGCCCGAGGGAGGTGGGTTTGCCCCAGATCCTGACCAGGGAAATCGCTATAACCTATCGGCGCACTAACTCCTCAATGCGGGAAATGAGATGGTCAAAGACTTCAAAGACGCTGGTTCTCCCAACGGGAGGCCAAAAGGGGTGATCTCTTGGTTCTGATCGAGGATCCGATACATCGTGCTTATCTCTCCAAGCTCGTAGGGGAAGAGGGGCTCCACATAGTCGAGTGCATGCCCGAAGACGAGGTCACCGACGAATACGTTGCGGAGATCACGGGGATCAGCCTCAACGCCGTCAGGAGGACCCTCTATCTCCTCTACGAGCACCGCCTCGCTAAATACAGGAGGGAGAGGGACCCCGAGAGCGGCTGGCTGACATATCTCTGGGCCCTCTGCATGGAGAATATGGACCGTGCCCTGGAGTTGGAGGCTAGAAAGCTCTTAAGAAAGCTGGAGGATCGGCTCAGCTACGAGAAGAACAACATATTTTACGCATGCGTTGGCGGATGTGCCCGGTTCGTCTTCGACGAGGCGAGCGAGAATAACTTCATATGCCCCTTCTGCGGAGCCGGCCTTGAGTACATGGAGAACGACAGGATAGTTTCGACGATCGAGAAGAGGATGGGGGAGCTGACCGCTGCCCTTTAGATCTTATGTAGATCATATTCCTTCCGACGGTCGCCGATGATCATAATGCTTCGGGGTCGTTGCCCATAACCGCCGTCCACCACCATCGGGACATGTCCGCAAGGTCGCGAGAGAACATCCCCGAGAGCCTGTATTCTCCGGACCGGACGGCTATGAGTCCCGCTCCAAGAAGCTTGTTTCTCATGAAATAGAAGGCGGACCGAGAGACGTCCAGCTCTTCCATTATCCGTTTCCAGTCCCTGGTTTTGAGGGGCTCGCCCTTCTCTTGGCCTACCTCCACCATCGTCAGAAAATCCTTGCCGCGGCGGGCCGTCTTCTCATCCTGAAAGAGCCGAAGCATCAGCTCCAGGTAGGGGTCTTTTGAGCGGGTTATCCAGTGTTCTGACTTGGATCTGATCTTCAGGGTGGTTGCGGTTCTGGGAGCGTTTTTGACCTGGGTCATGACTCGCCGGGCACGGCGGTGGCGTTGAGGACCGACCTGACGAGGTCGGTATACTCCTCTTTAAGGATGTAAACCGTTGGCAGACGGTAGGATTTCTTATGTGCCCTTAGGATACCCAGCTTGGAGCAGATGTATCCCAACAGAGACGCAACGACCTTCCGTGAAGTCTCAAACTGCTCTTTGACCGCCTTGTAAAGGGAGCTTACGGTGATTTCGCCCGATTCTAGGATGACCCCCAGAACGAAACGCCTTCTTCCATCCGTGTCCAGGTCGAGGAACTGGACCAGACGGCTGGCGATCTCAGATTGCATCGAACTCATATATCATCACCACCGTCCACGTACATGCGGACAGCGAATTGCAGCTTAGCAATATATAACTTACCATGACGGAGCGACCCATCGGCGGATCTCTCCACCCAAACGCCTTCATCCCGATGAGATGAATGTTGAGAGATCCCTCTGCCCATAGTTCGCCCCAACTATAAATAACCATAGAATATCATAATATATAAGGTATTTGTCTATAAGGCACAATAAGGTAGTCAAAATCTCGGATGGGGGTCGGATATCAGATGGGGGCGAGATGGTTGAACCCGCTCGAAGCTGGATATTCCTTCGAGGAGGAGTTTGGAGATCTCATAGAGCTGAACTGCTACAGGGTCGAAAATATCGCAAAATCCAGCGAAGGCTGGACGGAGATCGTCGCCACCAGGACCGACGAGGTAGGCCACAAGGTAACGTATAGCATACATTGTAAAAAAACCGACGTGGCAGTCGACGATGCCGACGTCGAACGGGCCGCCAAGGCCGCGAATTCGCAACCGGGAAGGATCACCGTGGTGGTATCGCCCTCTTCTGGGTTCTCCAGGTCGGCGGCGGATTTGGCCCAACGGCTGGGGATTAGGCTCTGGGGTCCAGGGGAGATCGAACGACTCCGAAGGAACGTCGCCGAGAAGAGGGGCTTATGCCGAAGGGAGGCGATGGATCGGTCGGATGTACGGGATGATGGGGCGGGTCGGAGATCCAAGGCTGGTATCTTTGCCGTCCTGCTCATCATCTCCATAGCCATCCTTTACGTCAAAAGTTACGGTTTCGATTCACCCCCCATGGAGCGGATCGTTGAGGATCTATCTTATGTGATGGATCGAGGCGGTCTGGGCGACATCGAAATCTCGGAGATGCTGAATCTCGGCGACGAGACGGTCAGAAGGGGCCTTGGAGCCCTCTACGGGTGGTTCGAAGCCGCCCTGAAGGGGTTCCACAACCCTTAACAAGGTTCTCCTCCAAAACCGATATCCTGGTGATGGAACTCACCTTTTGCAGATCTACGGCTGAGGCGGTGGCGGTTTGTTAGATGCGGATTACTGGTACAGGAAGGGCGGCGAAAGCTATCGTTCCGGCAGTTTCGATGAGGCGATAGGCCACCTGCAGAGGGCGATAGAGAAAGAACCCCTTTTCTTGGAGGCCTGGAGCCTCCTGGGCGAAGCTCAAAGGAAAGAAGAAAGATACCACGAGGCTGTGGTATCTTTCGAGACGGCTCTGGAGATCGAGCCGGTCCACGCTCCTAGCTGGAGGGGGAAGGCGATCGCCTTGAACGAGCTGGCAAGGCACGAAGAGGCGCTGGAGTCTGCAGATAAAGCCCTTGAGATCGATCCGTCGGATCTGAGGTCATGGATCGTCAAGGGCTACGCCTTCCACAACCTTAAAGAGTTCCAAAAAGCTGCCGAAGCTTACGATACCGCCATAGAGATGGACCCTTTGGGACCCCGGGCGGGGAGGGCATGGAACAACAAGGGTGCAGCCCTCGACAACCTTGGCATGCACGAAGAGGCCCTGAAGTGTTACGACGAGTCGATCCTCATCGACCCCTTCGACTTCTACACATGGAACAACAAGGGGGTCTGCCTCATCGCCCTCGGCCGGCCTGAGGAGGCGGTGGAGTGCTTCGGCAAGGCTGTAGAGATCTACCCCGCGTACACCACAGCCTGGCAGAACATGGCTCTAGCCCTCAGATCTTTGGGGAGAGACGATGAGGCCGAGGAGGCGATGGAGAGGGCGAGGGAGCTGAACCTCGAATGAGGCCTGATCCCGAGCTCCCCCTACATCGGCGGGGATCTGAGGAGATGCGGGGCGTTTGTCGCCAAGAACGTCTTCGGTCAGCTTTTGAGAAAGTCCGAGACGTCCCAGAGCCCCGAAGGTGGGGGTCCATCGGACCAAATGAGCCAGTTGTCGCTCTCCTTGGCCAGGTCGGAGATGGTCCCCATCGATAGCTCTATCGGCGGGACGGGCAGCCCTGGGCTCGCCTCGATGCGGATCCATTCGTCGCCACCGTCGGGGTATCTTGACCAGCTGTTTAAATCATCATCCTGGTCGTCGAGGGCCGGGGTCCTGTCGACCTCCACCCCCCTTTCGTCTCTCAGGATCACCAGTTCGTCGCTGTTTTGCAGCCAGTACCCCCCGGCCGTCACCACGAAGAATCCTCCCGCCGGGACGATCGTCCCAGCCTCCAGCAGAACGACGGACCCGCCGGCTGTCGTCAGGGTCCAGTTGCTCACATCTGCATCATCTCTTCCATCGTTGTAAAGCTCCACCCATTCGTTGCCGGCGTCGCTGCCTTCGGGGTTCGCTTCCACCTCGTTTATGACGACCCATGCTGGCCACCATTCTGCAGGATCGAACTCGTCCTCCTGGAAGTCATGAGCCTCGGCGTGGCCTGCGTCCACCAGGAGCCTGTTGAAGGGATGGGTGAGGTTGATCCTCCCGTCCGGCTCTTCGAGATAGACGACGCAGAGGAGCCTCCCCAGGGGATCCCGGCCAGCGACGCTCAGATCGTCGATGTCCAGCCATACCGTCCTGTTCATGAGATGGGCCTCTGCGAACTCTTTTGCTCCCTCTCCCTCGGCAGATTCGATCTCCGAGAGGATGACGTCCGCAAGCTTCACCGTCACCACACCTGATCCGGTTCGGGGGTCCTCTTCTATCATCAGGACGTCGAAGACATCCCCGCAATCTACGCCGATCACCGTCCCCGAGGCCTCCTTGGGAGCCGCCGTCGCGGTTGTGGTGAGGATGGCCAAAGATAGGATAAAAACGATACAGATATCTTTTCTCATAGTCAACGCCTCTTGTTGAGAGATCTGTCCCCCACCAGAACGAGCCTTGTGAGGGATGACTTTATAGAATCCGGATAAATCTGCCTACCCTTCCCGCCGAGGTTCAAAATTAGGCTGGCCGCCAGGATGGAGGCGACCACCAGAGGAACTCTCCACCCCGGAAGCTTCTCGTTCTCTTTTATCTTCTCTTGGTAGCCGTTCCCGTCCCAGAACTGTAAGGGAGATCTCTTCATCTCGGTCTCAACGTAAATCCTCTTTCTCGAGAGGGCGAAGAGATCCTCGGTCTCTTCGTCGAGGGTGGGTACCAGCAGCCCTTTGTTGTGCCATGCATACGGGTGGAGCGGATCAAGATTTATCGCCCTATCGTAGCAGTCCTGAGCTTCCAGATACCTCCCCAGCTGGTGGAAGGCGGAGCCCTTGTTGTTCCAAGCGTCGGGGTTCAGAGGATCGATCTCGATCGCCCTATCATAGCTTGCGATCGCCTCTTCGTACCGTTCGAGCTTTGTGAGGACGGTTCCCCTGTGGTTCCAAGCGTTGGGGTTCAGGGGATCGATCTCGATCGCCCTATCGTAGCTTGCGATCGCCTCTTCGTACCGTTCGAGCTTTGCTAGGACGGTTCCTCTCTTGTTCCATGCGCCGGCATCGCCGGCGTCGAACTCGATGCCCCTATCGTAGCTCGCCAGGGCCTCTTCATACCTTCCCAGACCGGATAGGGCAGCCCCTCTTTCAAGCCAGATCTCGGCGTCGAAGGGATCGAGCTTCGTCCCCCTCTGGTAGCATTCGAGGGCGTCCTCATATCTGCCCAGGCTGCTTAGGGCCAACCCCCTGTTATACCAGAGGTCCGGGTTATAGGTGTCGAGGTCGATCGCCCTCTGGTAGCTTTTGACCGCCTCTTCGTATTCACCTCTGCCGACTTGAGCGTTTCCCATCTCGGACCAGTCCGCGGAAGTTATCTCCTCTCCATGGACCTGGGATGGCGTGATCAAGATGAAGAAGATGAGGATGGAGATGTACTTCCGGGATTGGAGAAGATGGGACCCGACGTTGTTTTTTTCGCCTATCTTCCTCGCCGGGAGATGACGGCATCGTTCCGTCGTCTCAGCTGCTGACATATGCTCCTGTCGTAGCTCCATCTTCATCCTCGTCCTGGAACCCGGCCGGCAACCCTGGCGGCCTCTCTCCTGGCGAATCTCGCGGTCGGATCACCCGAATGGGCTGGTGGGGGTCAAGCCGAACCCACCACCAAAGTTCGATCCGAAGTCCATCTTCTCAAACTCCATGATGGGGACGGGCATCAACGTGCCGTTTTCGTCGAAGGCCACCTCCCGACCCGATCCGAATCTTTCAAGCCCCGTATCGAAGTTGAACCCTTTTCCGAAGGTATCGAGCCTCGGTCCCCTCTCACCATCGCCGAAGGGTAGGTTCAAATTCGAGAGCGTGGCTTTCGTCTGGTTCGTCACGTCTTCTGGGCCCGAGACGGTCATGTTATCTTCCGAAAGGTTCCCGATTTCCTCGGTCGTAGAAGGTGGGGCTGCCTTGAATTCTAGCCTTTTAACTCCCTCTATCTGCGGCGTCGTATTCGCGGTCGAGGCGGCGGCGTCAAAGATGCCGGTCTTTGAAGAGATCTGCCCCGAGGCGGTAACCTCCCCCCCGATCTCCCAAGATCCGGAGGCCTCCGGGGATCTGCTCTTTATAGGACCCTCTTCGACGATCTCCTCCTCGGCGGAGGTATCCCCTGGAGTCGGCTCTGACCCCTCTTCCGCCGCCGAAACCTCCGCAGTCTCCAGATCCGTCCCGGTTTCGGTCTCTGGTCCATCTTCGGGGGTTGTCGCGTTCTCGGTCAAGAGGTCATCTGTGGCCTCGTCTTCGGCCTCAATCTCGGCCCCCTTTTCGGGCTTTATGGCCTCGGGACCTTCCAGGATCGGTCCGGGCCCCGTCTCTGATCTCGAGACCTCCGTCGGCTCTCGGTCTGCGCCATCTTCAGTTGCAGGCAAATTTTCAGTTCCAATGGCGACGGCCCCCGCCGACGTCTCCTCCGGGATCAGTTCGGGGCTCGTTTCTGCCTCCTGACGGAGGGGAGCGTATGCTGGCCTCTCATCCAGAGGCTCTCCTGGGACGGTTCTTGATGGAGCTTCGAGGCCTTCCTTCTCAATCTTGCTGGCGATGAGAGGTGGCTCTTTTCCCTCCTTAGAGGAGGTCTTCTCGGGCGCCGCGTCTATCTTCGCGGAATAGGTCGTAATATCCTGAGCAGTCGATGCCGTATCCCTCCGATTCACCTCCGTTTCTGATGCGTCGGAGTTTGCCGTCTTTTCTGAGGCCCCGTCGGTCTTCGGGCCGCTAGATGCCAGTTTCGTCCTAGGTACCCCCCCGGCGTCATCCGAGATGGAGATGTCCATCGTTGAATCAGAGCCCGCCGAAGTGGGTCCGGATGTCGTTACGGCGGCCCCCGAGAACGATCCTTTACCCCCGCCGCCGGAGGGGGCGAATAATGGGACCGCTCGAGAGGTGCCCGATCCTGCATCACGGACGGACCGGGGCGAGCTCTCCATCTTTTCCGTCGGGGGGACGATGACTGGGCTCTTGGAGGGGGTAGCTCTCAGATTGGGATAGGAAGCGCCTTCTCCATACCCTGAGATCGGATCGGTGGCGAGGAGAAAGCCCAAGCCAGGAGTAAGGAGGATGAGGCCCAGAGCCATGAGAAAACTCCATACCCGGACCTGCTTTTTGGGGGGGACGTTCAGCCGCCTCAAGAACTCCATATCCCGCAGCTTTCGGCTCTGTACGCTCCGGGTCGTATAGATCTTGTAGGCAGAGTACGCCGTGATGACCGAACCTGTGATGGTGGCTATAAGGGCTAGCATGTTTCCCTCCCCAATTTGACCTCTTATTCGAGCCCTTAGTTGATATATATTGTAGATATATATCAGTTACGCATAATGTTGTGACTACTCCCCGCCCTAAAGGGCGGTGCTTCTAGCTTTTGGCAGAGACTGTAGTCCCAGTCTCAAAATGTTTATCGCCGCATTCTCGTCACGGTCCATGACCAGCCCGCATTGAGGACATCCATGGACCCGATCCGATCGCGACTTCGGCACTTTAAGGCCGCACCTGGAACATAGCTGACTTGTATTCCGAGGATCTACTAGAACCACCATCGGACCGGCGCTCTCAGCCTTGTACGATGTGGTTATCACCAGCATCCTCCAGGCAGCGTCTGATATGCTCTTAGCCAGGCAGTGTTTTTGGAGCATGTTCGTGATGCTCAGATCCTCGAAAGCGATCAGCTCGAACCTTTCGATCAGGTTGTGACTGACCTGATGAGCAAAATTGTATCTGCGGTTGGCTATCCGCTCATGGGTCCGCTGGACGACTTTGAGAGCTCTCCTCCTCTCAAAAGTTCCCTTCTCATATTTGGACAGTCGCCTTTGAGCTTTGGCCAACGCCTTCTCCTCAGATCGAAAGAACCGGGGGTTATCGATCTTCTCTCCGTTGGAGAGCGTAGCGAAACTCTCCAGCCCCACATCGATGCCCGCCATCAACCCATCTTTCCAGGGAGGCTTCGGAGGATCGTCGATCTCCACTGAGAAGCAGGCAAACCATTTTCCGGTCGAAGATCTCCGAACGGTCAACCTCTTGATCTTGCCTTCTTGTTCGAAAGAGTTTTTCCGATATGCTAAAGTCTCGTTATAGGTCCATCTACACAGCTCCAAGGTCTGTTCCATCTTAGACCGCTGTGATTTTGTCGGATAGATCCTATATTTGAAGGCTTTAAGCATTACACTGGCTTATGCTGTTATGGTATTTAAAGATTCATAGCTTAAGGCGGGGTACGATTCATCCCCAGCCCGAAGACCGGGTTTTTCTCTACCCCTGCACCTCGCCTCTATAAAATTACTTTTTGTAGCTTAGGGGAAACCTCTAACATTTAAATCGACCTGATCCATTAGGACAGAGGCTTTTAGCATGAGAGAAGACGAGAGGTTCCAGATCATATGGGAGAACGCCCAGAGGATGCCTGAGATGGAGAAGTTGATGTTCTATGAGCTCGAACGAAAGAAGCTCGTAGCGGGCTTCCTTTTGGTGGTATTCTTCTTTGCAGGGGCGGGGCTGATATATGCGGGCAAAGCAGCCAAAGGCACGATCCTCATGCTGGTGGATTTGGCTCTGCTCGCCGTCTTCTTCTCCCTCTTGGGGTTTGGACCTTACGGCTCCGCGGAGGCCGTCGGGGTTGCGAGGTTCGTCCCTCTGCCCTTGATCCTGACCCTTTACGCTTACGCTATATGGGACGCCCGCCGGACGATAGAAGATTACAACAAAAGGCTCTACCTGACGGTCTTCGACAGGCACCCTCCTTAGGGCTCTTCGATCCTGACGGCGACGTTTCAAAGCTCGCCCCCCGATGATAAAATCATCGGAGATCGGCGGCGTGAGCCGAGCCGCCGATCTTCAACGTCATGGTTTTAGGTTGACCGTCCCTTTCCATCAGGTCACCTGGACCGCCACCGTGCTCTCGGCGCTGCACCCGCCGACGGTGGCGCGGATGGTGAAGGTCTTGAGGCCCGAGGATCCGAACCTCGACTCCAGAAGGTATGTTCCCGTCGAGACCTTCCGCAGGGTGCTGCTGGTCAGGACTGCGTCGGCGGGGCTCCAGGTCAGCCTATAGCTCGAAGGGTCGACGAGCTCTCCCGTCGCCCCGCGAAACTTGACGGTGAGGGTGTAGGGGCTGTAGGCCCTGGTGGCGCTAAACTGCATGGCGGCCCAGCAGCCGGCCGTCGAGTCGAGGGGCTGTGCGGGCTGGACGAATATATCGCTGCTCGCGCCGTCCTGGTGGACGTAGGCCACCCAGAGGAGGCCGTCGAAGGGGCTGGAGGCGAGAGATGGCCAGATCTCGTCGCCGGAGGTTTCGGTCACCTTAACCCTCTCGATCAGGTTCCAGGCCGTGTCGAACCTCTCCAGGTAAAGGTCGTAGCTCCCTTCCTCCTGAGAGCTGTAGACGAGGTTGAACTCGCCGTTCTGCCAGAGGAGAGATGGGTAGTCCTGGCTTGAAGGGCTTGTGGTTATCCTCCTCTTCTCGATGTAGTTGAGGCTCCTGTCGTACCTCTTGACGAAGATCTCCTTGTTTCCGGTCTCTTCCGAGACGTAGGCTACGCTGATTCTGCCGTCCTCCCCGTATGTGATCGACGACCTGTCCTGGTAGCTCGTCTCCGTCGTCACCCTCATCTTCCGGATCGAGGTCCAGGCGGAGTTGAACCGCTCGATGAAGATGTCGCCGCCGAAAGATGAGCCGGTCTCCCAGGACTGGTAGGCGAGGTAGAAGTCGCTGCCCACCCGTATTAGGGAGGGGCTGTCCTGGTCGGTGGGGGAGGTGGTCAGCCTCCGGGTCTCGATGAGGTTCAGATCGCGGTCATACTTCTTGACGAAGATATCCCAGTTGCCCGTCTCATCGGAGACGTAGGCGACGTAATAGTAACCTTCGTAGTAGATCGCCGACGGCGTATCCTGGTAGGTCGGGTCGCTGGTGGCCCGTACCTTCTGGATCTGGCTCCAGCCTGGGTCGAACCTCTTGAGGAATATGTCACCTCGGAATAGCGGTCCCGCCTCCCAGGACTGGTAGGCGAGGAGGATCCCATCATCGGAGAAGACGAGAGACGGCCTGTCCTGGACCGGGTCACCGGAGGTGAGCTGGCGGACGCCGCCAGGGCTGACGAGCTGGTAGCCGGTGTACCCCCTGGCGCTGTCGTAGCTGGTGGCTGGGGCATGTTTTCCGTCCCGGACGTAGACGTAGACGCTGTACTCGCCGGCGTCAGCCGGAGCCGTCGACCACGTCCATGTGGGGCTCGCGGACCAGTCCTGGACGATCTTCCACGCGCCACCGGTGGAGGGCCCCTTAAGCCAGAACCTGTATAGGAGGGGGTCTCCCTCCGGATCGGACGCCGAGGCGGTCCACGCGATCGTCGATCCCGCCGTCTGGGGGCTCGGCCTGTTGGGAGATAGGGCCGTGACCACCGGAGGCTGGTTGATCAGGACCGGCGAGGTCAGGCGGTATCCGCCGTAACCTCTTGCGCTGTCGTACCTAGTGGCAGGCTCGTGTTTTCCGTCCCTGACGTAGACGTAGACGTCATAGAGGCCGGCGTCGGCCGGAGCCGTCGACCACGTCCATGTGGGGCTCGCGGACCAGTCCTGCACGACCGTCCAGACGTTCCCGGTGGAGGGTCCCTTCAGCCAGAACTTGTATAGTATGGGGTCGCCGTCCGGGTCGCTCGCTGCTGCGGTCCACGCGATCGTCGATCCCGCCGTCTGGGGGCTCGGCCTGTTGGGAGATAGGGCCGTGACCACCGGAGGCTGGTTGATCAGGACCGGCGAGGTCAGGCGGTATCCGCCGTACCCTCTGCCGCTGTCGTAGCTGGTGGCGGGAGCGTGTCTTCCATCTCTTACGTAGACGTAGACGTCGTAGAGGCCGGCGTCACCGGGGGACGTCGACCACGTCCAGGTTCTGCTGGTGGACCAGTCCCTGACGACCGTCCAGGCGTTCCCGGTGGAAGGTCCCTTCAGCCAGAACTTGTAGAATATGGTGTCCCTATCCGGGTCTATGGCGGAGGCCGTCCACGTGATTGTAGATCCTGCCGTCGCGGGGCTCGGCCAGCTTGGGGTTAGAGCCGTCACCGTCGGAGGCTGGTTGGCAGGCCTTATGGTGATCAGCTGGTAGCCCCTGTATCCCAAGATGTCGTCGTATCTGCCCGCTGGCTGATGTTTTCCGTCCCTGACATAGACCGCGAAGTCGTACTGGCCAACGTCACCTGCAGAGGTGGACCAGGTCCAAGTTCGGGTGTTCGACCAGTCCCTTACGACCTTCCAGGCGTTCCCGGTGGAGGGTCCCTTCATCCAGAACCGATAGAGTATGGGGTCTCCATCCGGATCGGTGGCGCTGGCTGTCCAGGTTATCCTGGCCCCGGCGATCTGGGGGCTCGGCCTGTCGGGGGTGAAGCTGATCAGCTTCGGCGGGCTGTTTGGGGTCGGTGCCGGGTTCACCTTGAACGGCGTGATCTTGTAGGCGTCCCAGCTGTCGGTTCCTGCGTGCTTTCCGTCCCTGATCCAAACGTTGATCTCGTAGTCGCCCTGCTGAGATGGGGTCCAGTCCCAGAAGTTTGTGGTTCCCCACTCTCTCACGGTCTCCCAGGCACCGCCCGTCGACGGTCCCTTCAGGTGGAACTTGTAGTATATCGTGTCTCCTTCAGGATCGGATGCCGAGGCCGTCCACCTCACCGTCGTTCCCACGTTCTGGGGGCTCGCCTTGTTCGGTGTCAACGAGTTGAATACCGGCGGCTGGTTCGGCCCGGTTATAACGAAATCCGTGATCCTGAACGAGTCGTAGCTCGATGCAGGGGCATGGTTACCGTCCCTGACCCATACGTTGACCTGGTTTGCTCCAACGTCAGCGTTTGTGGTCGTCCACGACCATGTATTGTCGGTGTTCCATCCTCTCTTCTCGACCCAGGCGTTCGCTGTAGAGGGTCCCTTCAGCCAGAACCTGTACTGTATTGCGTCTCCATCCGGATCCGTCGCGCTGGCGGTCCATAATATCGACGTTCCCGGGCTCTGGGGGCTCGCCTTGTCGGGGTTCAGTGAGTTGGCGACCGGCGGCTGGTTTTGTGCCGTTATAGCGAAATCCGCTATCTTGAACGAGTCGTAGCTCGATGCAGGAGCATGGTTACCGTCCCTGACCCATACGTTGACCTGGTTTGCTCCGACGTCAGCGTTTGTGGTCGTCCACGACCATGTATTGACCGTGCTCCACCCTCTCTTCTCGACCCAGGCGTTCGCTGTAGAGGGTCCCTTCAGCCAGAACCTGTACTGTATTGGGTCTCCATCCGGATCCGTCGCGCTGGCGGTCCATAATATCGACGTTCCCGGGTTCTGGGGGCTCGCCTTGTCGGGGTTCAGTGAGTTGGCGACCGGCGGCTGGTTTTGTGCCGTTATAGCGAAATCCGCTATCTTGAACGAGTCGTAGCTCGATGCAGGAGCATGGTTACCGTCCCTGACCCATACGTTGACCTGGTTTGCTCCGACGTCAGCGTTTGTGGTCGTCCACGACCATGTATTGACCGTGCTCCACCCTCTCTTCTCGACCCAGGCGTTCGCTGTAGAGGGTCCCTTCAGCCAGAACCTGTACTGTATTGGGTCTCCATCCGGATCCGTCGCGCTGGCGGTCCATAATATCGACGTTCCCGGGCTCTGGGGGCTCGCCTTGTCGGGGTTCAGTGAGTTGGCGACTGGGGGCTGGTTTTGGATCTGAGCCTGAGGCGCCGTTATAGCGAAATCCGCTATCTTGAACGAGTCGTAGCTCGATGCAGGAGCATGGTTACCGTCCCTGACCCATACGTTGACCTGGTTTGCTCCGACGTCAGCGTTTGTGGTCGTCCACGACCATGTATTGACCGTGCTCCACCCTCTCTTCTCGACCCAGGCGTTCGCTGTAGAGGGTCCCTTCAGCCAGAACCTGTACTGTATTGGGTCTCCATCCGGATCCGTCGCGCTGGCGGTCCATAATATCGACGTTCCCGGGTTCTGGGGGCTCGCCTTGTCGGGGTTCAGTGAGTTGGCGACCGGCGGCTGGTTTTGTGCCGTTATGGCGAAATCCGCGATCCTGAACGAATCGTAGCTCGATGCAGGAGCATGGTTACCGTCCCTGACCCATACGTTGACCTGGTTTGCACCGACGTCAGCGTTTGTGGTCGTCCACGACCATGTATTGACCGTGCTCCACCCTCTCTTCTCGACCCAGGCGTTCGCTGTAGAGGGTCCCTTCAGCCAGAACCTGTACTGTATTGGGTCTCCATCCGGATCCGTCGCGCTGGCGGTCCATAATATCGACGTTCCCGGGCTCTGGGGGCTCGCCTTGTCGGGGTTCAGTGAGTTGGCGACCGGCGGCTGGTTTTGTGCCGTTATGGCGAAATCCGCTATCTTGAACGAATCGTAGCTCGATGCAGGAGCATGGTTACCGTCCCTGACCCATACGTTGACCTGGTTTGCACCGACGTCAGCGTTTGTGGTCGTCCACGACCATGTATTGACCGTGCTCCACCCTCTCTTCTCGACCCAGGCGTTCGCTGTAGAGGGTCCCTTCAGCCAGAACCTGTACTGTATTGCGTCTCCATCCGGATCCGTCGCGCTGGCGGTCCATAATATCGACGTTCCCGGGCTCTGGGGGCTCGCCTTGTCGGGGTTCAGTGAGTTGGCGACCGGCGGCTGGTTTTGTGCCGTTATGGCGAAATCCGCTATCTTGAACGAATCGTAGCTCGATGCAGGAGCATGGTTACCGTCCCTGACCCATACGTTGACCTGGTTTGCACCGACGTCAGCGTTTGTGGTCGTCCACGACCATGTATTGACCGTGCTCCACCCTCTCTTCTCGACCCAGGCGTTCGCTGTAGAGGGTCCCTTCAGCCAGAACCTGTACTGTATTGCGTCTCCATCCGGATCCGTCGCGCTGGCGGTCCATAATATCGACGTTCCCGGGCTCTGGGGGCTCGCCTTGTCGGGGTTCAGTGAGTTGGCGACCGGCGGCTGGTTTTGTGCCGTTATGGCGAAATCCGCGATCCTGAACGAGTCGTAGCTCGATGCAGGAGCATGGTTACCGTCCCTGACCCATACGTTGACCTGGTTTGCTCCAACGTCAGCGTTTGTGGTCGTCCAAGACCATGTATTGTCGGTGTTCCACCCTCTCTTCTCGACCCAGGCGTTCGCTGTAGAGGGTCCCTTCAGCCAGAACCTGTACTGTATTGGGTCTCCATCCGGATCCGTCGCGCTGGCGGTCCATAATATCGACGTTCCCGGGCTCTGGGGGCTCGCCTTGTCGGGGTTCAGTGAGTTGGCGACCGGCGGCTGGTTTTGTGCCGTTATGGCGAAATCCGTGATCCTGAACGAATCGTAGCTCGATGCAGGAGCATGGTTACCGTCCCTGACCCATACGTTGACCTGGTTTGCACCGACGTCAGCGTTTGTGGTCGTCCAAGACCATGTATTGTCGGTGTTCCACCCTCTCTTCTCGACCCAGGCGTTCGCTGTAGAGGGTCCCTTCAGCCAGAACCTGTACTGTATTGGGTCTCCATCCGGAT
>Ga0334886_1001202_pt1 | contig 31702 bp, 35 predicted proteins | sample GraSluR1_MG_9_FD_207232 | JGI IMG/M metagenome (GOLD analysis project Ga0334886, IMG submission 207232) | Sludge microbial communities from methane-producing bioreactor in Wageningen University, Netherlands - Granular Sludge_27_06-R1 | ecosystem: Engineered > Bioreactor > Anaerobic >... | reverse complement strand
GGTCAAGTCAATCAATTCCTGGATGTTGGCAGGTGCCAGCACAATGCGCGGGTAATCACCATGCCCGCCGCCATGCACTGCCTGGTGATAATCACCCTGGGCAGGGGCGATATTGCCCAGGCCTGGACCGCCGCGCATCACATTAACGATCACCACCGGTATTTCAGACCCGGCGATGTAGGAGATGCCTTCTTGCATGAGGCTGATGCCGGGGCCCGAGGAGGAAGTCATGGTGCGTACACCGGTGCAAGCAGCGCCATAGACCATGTTGATGGCACCCAATTCACTTTCAGCCTGGACAAAAGCGCGTCCCAGCTCAGGCATGCGGGCAGAAAGCCATTCCAGCGCTTCTGTCTGCGGGGTGATGGGGTAGCCGAAATAGGCGTGCAAACCGGCGCGCAGGGCGGCTTCAGCAAAAGCGATATTGCCTTTGATCAGTTCTTTGGTCATGCGGACACCTCCGTTGTTTCAATTTCCTTCAAGCGATAGACTGTAATAGCAACATCAGGGCAGACCATCGCGCAGGTCGAACAGGCGGTGCAGCCCTCTTTAAATTGCTCCGCGGGGTGATACCCGCGATCGTTCAACCGGTCTGGCGCCAAACGGATGACCTGTGTGGGACAAACAGAAACACATAACCCACAAGCCTTGCAATAATGGTCATTGACAACAATTCTTCCCTTTGCGGGCATACGCAAACTCCTTATTATGAAATTGTCAGGTGATAGATCAAGCATTCGCCATACGAATGTAATGATTCATATTCTATTATATTCTACTTTATCAAACCCGGATTATTCTGTATGATTAGGATAGTAAGGAAAAACTAAGAATCGTTTTAAGGATGGCTGCCATGGAGTATCACGTCAAGATTATCGATCCCACCAATGACGAAGAGCGGTATTTTCTGTTCGAGCGTTTGACGGAATTCAACCTGCCTTTTCTCGGCAAAAATCAGGAGAGAAAGGTGGTTTTGGGGGTAGATGATGGAGCGGAGCGACGCATTGCGGGGCTGGCAGCAACGATTACCTATGGCACCATGTATGTTGAACGGTTGTGGGTGGATGAAAAGGTACGATCGTCAGGGATAGGACGTAAGCTGATGGTGCAGGCGGAACGTATTGCCAAGCACAGCGGCTGCCGGATGATCCATTTGTTCACTTATGATTTTCAAGCGCCGGATTTCTATGAGCAGTTGGGTTTTGAACAATGGGGCATGCTGGAAGGATTTCCCAACGGCCATTGCCAGTTGCATTACCGGAAGTTATTGCTAACCAACGGATAGCGGTAAAACACGCAGTTTCGTTCTTTTTTTGAAAACGATGAAAAAAAGCAGAAACATTCTTGAAAATTGGCTCAATATCTGGTATTATCTGTTAGCAATAGATCATAAGAAGCGCATTTGGGGAATGTGCTTCTTGTTGTTATATAACCCCGACTCAATCCCTTGCCTCATCGCTGAGGCAAGGTTATTTTGAAAAGAAGAAAGAAATCTGGAGGTACCTGATATGGCATCACCATCTTTTGTCACCCAGGAAGGCTATGATAAACTGCTTGATGAACTGAAATACCTGAAGACCGAACGGCGCCGCGAGGTGGCAGAGCGTTTGCACAATGCCATCGATGACGGCGCAGATGTGCTCGAAAATGCGGAATATGAAGCCGCCATGAACGAGCAGGCGTTTGTTGAGGGTAGGATCAGTGATCTGGAGGATATGCTTTCACGGGTGAAGGTTGTGGAGGTATCCAAAAAACGCAGCGGCCTGGTAGAACTTGGTTCTGTGGTAAAAATTCAGGAAGAGGATTTTGACCCCGAGGAATATCAGATCGTTGGCATGGCTGAATCGGATGCAGAAAACGGAAAAATTTCCATGGATTCACCCCTGGGCAAATCGCTATATGGCCACAAAGCCGGCGATACAGTGACGGTAGACGCACCTGCGGGCAAATTTAAAGTGACTATTCTGGAAATACGTTAGCAGTAAATCGGCTTTATCAAAGAGGTGTTAGATGAAATTGAACGAGTTGGAGAAAATCCGCGCTGAGAAAATCAACGCGTTGAGAGCGGCTGGCATTGAACCCTATCCAACCCGTGCCAAGCGTAGCCACACAACCGCGCAAGCCAAACAAGCCTTTGAAACAATTGAAGGGCAGGCAGGGGCGTCTCCCCTGGCGGTAACAGTTACCGGACGCATACGTTCCATCCGCACGATGGGGAAAATTTGTTTTGCTCACATTGAGGATATGGATGGACGCCTGCAACTTTTTCTGCGGGTGAATGAAATCGGCGCAGAGGCTATGAAATTCTTTACCACGCATTTCGACCTGGGCGATTTTATTCAGGCGGAGGGCGACGTGGTGCGAACCCGTACCGGCGAAATTTCGCTGCTGGTGAAAGAGTTCCGTATGCTGGCAAAAGCCATCAAACCGCTGCCCGCCGCCAAAGATGAGGTAGTGGATGGCAAGGTTGTTCAGCATGCCACCTTGCAAGATCCGGAGCTGCGCTATCGCCAACGTTACGCTGACCTGGCGGTGAATGCGGATGTGCGCGAATTGTTCCGCCTGCGCTCTGATGTTGTGCGCGCGATGCGGGCATTCCTTGATGATCATGGCTTTCTCGAAGTGGAAACCCCGATCTTGCAACCTGTTTATGGCGGTGCAGCGGCAAGGCCGTTCGTGACCCATCACAATCAACTGCATCAAGACCTGTATCTGCGCATCAGTTTTGAGTTGTATTTGAAGCGGCTGGTGGTGGGCGGCATTGAACGCGTGTATGAAATCGGGCGTGATTTTCGCAATGAAGGAGTCAGCTTTAAACACAACCCTGAATTCACCCAGATGGAATTCTATTGGGCGTATGCCGATTATCTGCAGGTCATGGAGTTGACAGAGCAGATGATCGCGTTTATCGCGCAAGAGGTGTTAGGTACGATGCAAATCACCTTTGACGGTCATGAGATCGACCTGACTCCGCCCTGGAAACGAGTCAATCTGCGGGAGGGGTTGTTAACAGTCACTGGCATCGATATCGCAGCATATTCTGACAGCGCGTCTTTGGCGGCGGCCATGAGAGCCAAGAACATCCCGGCAGATCCAACTGCAGCACGCGGTAAGTTGATTGACAAACTGCTGGGCGATCATCTGGAGCCGACCCTGATGCAACCGACATTTTTATACGATTACCCCATCGATATTTCACCGCTGGCGAAAAAGCTGCCGAACGACCCCACCACTGTTGAACGGTTTGAAGGGTTTGTGGGGGGCATGGAGCTGTGCAATGCCTTCACAGAATTAAACGACCCCCTTGACCAGGAAGAACGTTTTCTGGCAATGGGGCGTGAATATGTGGAAGGCGATGATGAGCGTCATCCGATGGATGATGATTATCTGCAGGCAATGAGCTATGGCATGCCGCCGATGGGTGGTTTCGGCATTGGTATTGACCGCCTGGTGATGTTACTGACCGGCAAACGCTCAATTCGTGAGGTGATCCTGTTCCCGCATTTGCGTGACAAAGATCGCAGCGAAGAGGATGGCGAATAGGAAAAAAGTCCTCAGTACCTTCTCTCTTCTCAGACAGCTTTATTCTTTGGGCTGTATAGCCGTTTCAGCCACATGCTGAGACCATCGAGGCCGGGAAAAAGCACCCGTTCGGTGATGTTGGCCTGGTCAAGTTTGTCGCGCAATTCCCACTTGACTTCTTTGGGGATGATGATTTTTCGAATCAATTCCGGATGATCTTTCAGCCAGTCATGTAAAGAACACTCGACTTTTGACATGAAAGAAAACAAGGCATATTGGTTGGCCATGCGGTCATCCAACGAAGGTGGTTCCATAAAGATGGGGAAGATCTGGTCGTACAACAATGCTAGCTCTTTGAGGTGTTGAATCTTCTCGGATAACTGATCCACGTTGAAAACATCACCGCCTTCATCCTGCAAAACATCTTGCAGGTCTTTTGGCAGATATTGCTGTGTCTGGACAAAGTTGATCATGTAAATACAGCCATCACGGTCAAACTTGTCAATGTCCATGGTGGCGAAGTGGGTAGCGATCAATGGAGAGTAGGTCCAATCGAGCATACGGGTTGGCAAGCCGAAATGTTGGGCGACAGCCAACCAGTAGAAGATCGAATCACGCTCCACCACATCACGATGGGCATAGCGGCGGAAGTTGCGCAGCAGATGTTTTTCAACCTCGATATAATTTTCGCCCATTCGGTGTAAGGCGGAGTGGAGTTTGTAATGTTTATCTTCTACACCCCGAAAGGCGTAGGGAGAGCGGAAACGCCCCAATATAGGATCATAGGCATTATGATAGAGTTGATCCTGTAATTCACTCCAGTTGTGAATAGTTACTTTTTCCATACATTGATTGTAGCGGAAAAAGTCAGAATTTGGTTAGTCATTCTCGTCGGGAATACCGGGCAATTCTTCCAATTCTCGCAGCGGGAACAAGCGCCAGGAGAGGCCGCCAACCAGACGCACCCCCGCAAAGATCAAGAAAGTGGCGGTATAGCCTACCAGGCTGTGGATGAGGGCGCCCACCAACGGAGCGACGAAAACACTGATGTTCTGGAACATGGTGTAGTAGGCGGTATATTCATCACGCCGTTCATCGGGGGTGGCATCGAGCATCAGGTTGTAGTGGCTTAATCCCAAACCCGGCATCAATATACCGAGAACCATATTCAAAATTATGATAGCAGTCAGGTTGGGGAAAATGGCAACGACCAGGGGGAACAAGGGGCGCAAAAGTGCAGTGAAAAACAAAATCTTCTTTCTTCCATAGCGGTTGATCAGTTTTCTGCCAATCCCGAACCCGATAATGTTGGTTACGCTGCCGGTGGCTGCCAGCAACCCCAACCAGCCTTCGGTTGCGTTTAATTCATTTAAATAGAATACAGTAAAAAGCGGGATAACCGCCCATAAGCCAAAGTCCATCAGGAACGTATTTATGTTAAATTTTAGGAAGGTGGGGCTGGCACGGAAATCGGTAACCAATTTAAGAACTCGCTGCTTGACATTCAACGCGGGCAATTTCTTTTTTGGTTTGTCTGCTGCTTGCGGGTTCTCTGATGTATACGCACGTTCGCGGAATTCGATCTTCATTAAATAAAAGATGCTGACCAGTGACAGCAAGAACGATGCGAAATACATGATCTGGTAATTGAGAGGAAAAACAATCACATCCAGCAGCATACCGAATAGAAATGAACAAACGCTGTTGACAGCAAAGAATATCTGGTTGCGCAGTGAAAAAACGGCGGCCCGCTGCTCAGGCCGGATCACGGTGGCGGTCAGTGAGACAAAGCCGATGTTGAACACCTGCGCCGGCACCGTGAAGAGGATCAGCAGCCAGACAACCATCGTCCCCCGATTCAGGTTGAGAGAAGCAAGGAAGGGCACCAGCGCAATGACCACAAAACCGGCGCGATGGAGGGCCAATGATCGCATTAACAGGGTTTTCTTCCCGGCAGTGCGCTGCAGCCAGGATCCGACCGGGATGGCAATGATCACGGCTATCAATGCCGGAATCGAGGTCAAGATGGAGATCTGCTCATCGCCGGCACCCAAACGAATGGCATAGGCGGCATTGAAGGAGGCTGCTGCTGTGAGGAAGGTGGCAAAGAAAATTTCAATGATGAGAAAGTAACCATTGCGCTGCGATTTTTTGGTCAGGTCAATGTGCAGCCATTGGGTGAATTTCTTTTGCAGTAACGCCGGTGTTTCCAGGATATTGTTGGAAAGATCAGTCAGTAATTTCATGAAAACTGCTGGCCTTCAAATTCGCTGATTCTTTTCCGCCATTGGTCCGAAATCGGGGTTGACACTTCGTTGATGTAATCAAAGCCTACGTTAATGGTTTCGCCAGTGGCGCAAATGGCTTTTGATTCAGCATCGCGAATGATGAATTCAAATTTCATACTTTTGCCACCGATATGGCTGACGCGTGCTCCTACTTCTATTCGCTGACCATAGAACAACGGCAGCCGGTAAGTGATATGAACATCCGCCACAATCACGCCTAATTGTTGGAAATCTTTGCCGTCCCACAGGCCAAGATGCTGAAGATATGCCAGGCGCGCACTTTCAATATAGGTGCCGTAGCGGGTGTTATTGACATGCCCCTGGGCATCAATATCGCTGTAACTCACATTGATTGGAAAAAAATAACGGTAATCACTCATACAAATCCTCACGCATCCTACCAGTAGATTCGAGTGTTATTATACAAGATTCTGATGCTGAAGGTTTAGAGAGATTGCTGTTGCAGGGGAAAAATGCGGCTTGCGTTGCAGAAATGTAATGTGATGGAGGAACTATCTGACCAGCGAGGTATGCCTGCGCAGGCAGATCTGATTGCGCCCTTTTTCTTTGGCCTGATACAGAGCTTCGTCTGCCATGAAAAAAACATCCTGGTAGTCCAATTGGGCGGCAGAAGCAGCCAAAATGGCGCCCATACTGATGGTAGTTTGTATGTTGCGACCGTTCTCTGTTTGAAACCTATGGTGATTGATACTGTCATGCACCCGGTTCAGGATCACCCAGGCTTGAGATTCGTTGACATTGTGCAAGAAGATGATGAATTCATCGCCTCCATAACGCCCGAATATATCAGAAGGACGTATCGAGCGGCGGAAGATGTCAGTAATTTCACGAAGGATATCATCGCCGGTCTGATGTCCATACTGGTCATTGATGGTTTTGAAATGATCAATATCGAATACTACGAAACAATAGCTGGTGTGGATGAATTTTTCATCAGCCATTCTTGCCTGAATGGCGGCTTCACTGAAGCGGCGGTTGTAAACGCCGGTTAATGGGTCAGTAGAAGCAAGTTGGCTGGTATTCTTCATGGTCTTTAGAAGGGGAGTGATATCGTGCATGACCACTTTGATGAATTGTTGGGTTAAGGAGATGTTAGTATCAAAACCGCGGTTTTCAGAATAAAAAACAAAGCGGTAACTGTGCTGCCGGCTGTCGATGTCATTGTCCGGTTCCAATCCCAACTCTTCCATTTTGAGGGCCAATTCTGGATAAGCACTTTTCAACGGTCTGCCTGCCATATCAGACCAGTTCTTTTTCAAGTTGGTACACATCGGTTGGTTCAGGTCAACGATGATGCCGCCACGGCTTAACACCAAAATAGCGTCTGTATTGTGATTGAAGGTGTCGTCACGCGACAGTGGTGTGATGTTAAAAAGATTGTTGGCATAGGTGTAGGCGGTGAAAAACAACCCTGACAGGATGCAGAGATGCCCGAATATGTACAGGTTGAAAAGATGCAGGTTGAGGGCGGCGATCAGGGTGTAGGCCATAAAAAGAATCATCAGGTAAAGAGAAACACTGATTTGCGGCTGAAAGATTCTGGGGTAGGCATTTTTACGGCTGGAATAGTTGAAAAATATATACAGCAGGATCAAACAGTAGAGACAGGCCATGATGCCAAACCCGGCGCCATAATCCTGGAAAATCTGCTTGTACGGGCCGATATCAATAAATGAAATGGACTGGAGGTACATGTTGTGGAGTGGGTTGGTGATTCGTAAAACGGCAAAAAAGACAGTCAAACCAATCAGGGTATAAAAAAGTGTGGGTTTGAACTTGCCGGTTACATGCTGGTAGATGAAGAGAAGAAAAAAGGAGATAGCAGCCATCCCGGTGATGTTGCCGGTTGTGTTGATAAACCGAAGCGTCTCCTCATTGCGGATAAAGACCTCCAACAGGTGGGTGATGATCCATACTATGGATAGGGCTAAATAAATGATCAGCAGACGAAAATGGGCAGGTTTGGCGCGGAGAATGAGCAACCCAAAAGCAACCAGTCCGCTGGCGATTAGCAATCCAGAAAAAAATATATACAACCAGAAAGAGAGCAAGGATTTGGCCCCTGTGATACAGAAATGACAAGTAGATTCTACTCAGTCGATTATAGCACAAACCATGGCGGTCTTTGCTGATGAATTTGTGAATATAATCGGTTATTGATATTGCAATATGCGGCTATTGACAGTGACGGGCTGTTTGGCTATACTATTGATATGAAAACGTTGTCATGTAAACGTTTTCATATAACCAATCATTTCAGTTGAGGAGAATAAGCCTTTGGTCACCATCACAGATGTTGCCAAACTTGCGGGGGTTTCGCCAGTGACGGTCTCTCGTGTGGTGAATGATTCTGACTATGTCAGCAAAGCCACACGCGAAAGGGTGGAACACGCTATCAAAGAGCTGGGGTATGTGCCGCATTTCATGGCGCGTGGTTTGCGCTTGAACCGCACGTTTACCCTGGCGCTGGTGCTGCCCGATATTACCAATGTGTTCTGGACAACAGTGGCGCGTGGTGCGGAAGATGCTGCTATGAAGAATAATTTCTCCATTCTCTTTTACAACGTCGATGAAGATATCAAAAAGCAGGACCGGGTGGTCGATATTGTGCTTTCGCAGCAGGTTGATGGGGTGATGATCGCACCGCATGACAGCGATATCAAGCAACTGGCGAAGTTGCAGCACAACCGTGTGCCGACGGTGATCCTCGATCGAAAACTGGATGATAGCCAGTTGGAGCACAAGTTTGATTTTATACGCGGCGATTCGATCTCAGGCGCTTACCAATTGACCCGCCATCTGATCCGGCTGGGTCACAAGAGAATTGCCATGGTTTCGGGTAATTTACATGCTTCCACCGCCCAGGACCGTGTTCTGGGGTACCGCATGGCACTGCAGGACCAGGCTATCCCATTTGATGAAGACCTGATCGTGTATGGTGAATTCAAAGCCAGCGCAGGCGCGGCCATGACCCATCAACTGTTGGATCAAGGTCTGGCTTTTAGCAGTATCTTCGCTGCCAATAACATGATCGGCATGGGTGTGGTGCGTGAGTTGCTGCGGCGGAATATTCGTATTCCTGAAGATATGTCGATTGTGTTCTACGATGATTACGCCACTGATAGCGATTATTTCCCTTTCTTTACGGTGATTACACAGCAAGCCTATGAAATCGGTTATGCAGCTGCAGAAATGCTGTTCAGTCGCATGGTGAACCCGGATATGTCCAGCCGCACCCAGATTCTGCCGTCCACGTTGATCGTGCGTTATTCCTGTGGCGCTCAGATCAAAGACGGCAAATCTCCTTTGAGCCTACCGGTACAGGCGACCAGTGCGTTTCACCAAACGACGAGCAGGGTGAAACCTATCGAGGATTTTTTGGATGATACAGGCGGGTTACCGGCGAAGGGGAGCAATCAATGAGTGACGCTTTGGTAAGGATGGAAGGCATTGTCAAGGTGTTTCCAGGCGTCAGAGCGTTGGACTACTGCAAGTTTGAGCTCAAGGCTGGGGAAGTGCACGCGCTGGTGGGAGAAAATGGGGCCGGTAAGTCCACCTTGATGAAATGCCTGGCTGGCATTTACCATCCCAATGAAGGACGGATGTTCCTGCGTGGTGAGGAAGTGACTATTCCCAACCCGCGGGCTGCGCAGGATCTGGGGATTAGCATCATTCACCAGGAATTGAACCTGATGCCGCATTTGACGGTGGCGCAGAATATCTTCATCGGCAGGGAACGCGCCGACAAAACACGCATATTCCTTGATGAGAAATGGGCAGAAAATGAGACCCGCCGCCTGCTGAAACTGCTGCACCTGAACATCGATCCGCGCACCAAAGCAGAAAACCTGACGGTCGCCAAGCAGCAAATGGTGGAAATTACCAAGGCAATCTCGTTCAATTCAGATGTGCTGATCATGGATGAACCAACAGCTTCATTGACCGAAACAGAGATCGAAGACCTGTTCGTTATCATCCGCAAACTGCGGGAAGAGGGCGTGGGTATCATCTACATTTCTCATCGCCTTGAGGAATTGAAAGAGATCTCGGACCGCATCACCGTGATGCGTGACGGTAATTATATTGACACGCTGCCTACCGCGACCACCGACATCGGCACCATCATCAACCTGATGGTGGGGCGAACGATCTACCAGGATGCACCGCATGTGCCAGAAAATGGCGACCAGCCTGTGGTGCTTGAAGTGAAAGATCTCAACCGCGGTAAAGAGATCATCGATGTGAATTTCCACCTGAAGCGGGGCGAAATTCTGGGATTTGCCGGGTTGATGGGGGCTGGCAGGACAGAAGTAGCACGGGCGATTTTTGGCGCAGAATCCGTTGATTCCGGAGATATTTATATTCATGGCGAAAAGGTGGATATCAACCATCCCAAAGATGCTGTGAAGCACGGCATCGGGTACCTGTCAGAAGACCGCAAACGCTATGGTGTTGTGCTGGGCATGGATGTAGAAAACAACACTGTCATGGCATGCTTTACCAATTTCCTGCAAAAATTGGGTTTTGTGGATGACAAAGCCACGCGCAGAACTGCCCTCGAATATGTTAAGAAGCTGGATATCCGCACGCCGTCCATTGCTCAGAAAGTGAAATTTCTTTCGGGCGGCAACCAGCAGAAGGTGGTGGTGGGCAAATGGCTTACTGCCGATTCAGAGATCATGATCTTTGATGAACCTACCCGTGGGATTGATGTGGGGGCGAAGAGCGAGATTTACAATTTGTTGAATGAGCTGGCAGAACAGGGAAAGTCGATCATAATGATCTCTTCTGAGCTGCCTGAGATTCTGCGCATGAGCCACCGCATTATTGTGATGTGTGAGGGGCGCATCACGGGTGAACTGACCGCTGAGGAAGCGAACCAGGTGAAGATCATGACCTATGCAACCATGCGCAACAATAACCCGAAAGAAATGGTTGATGCCAACGCAGCAGCCGTTTTGCAACCATAAGGAACTGAACGATGGAAAAAATTAAAAATTTCTCCCTGCGTAACTTCTTCACGTCAGACGCGCTGCGAAAATTGATGTCATTTGCGGCCTTGATCATTATTTTTATTGTATTCTCAATCGCTTCAGAAAACTTCTTCAAGTTCTCAAACATTATCGGCATCCTGTTAGCAACGGCGGTAAATGGCATTCTGGCATTGGGTGTTACCTTTGTGATCATCACCGGCGGCATTGACCTGTCAGTAGGCACTATGATGACATTCTCGGCTGTGATGACGGCGGTATTCATCACCAACTGGGGGCTGTCCATTCCGATTGGCATTTTGGGTGGTTTGCTAGCGGGGTCTTTTACGGGCTTCGTCAATGGCTTGATGATCTCCAAGATGAAGATCCCTCCCTTTATTGCCACGCTGGGCATGTTATACGCGACCAAAGGTTTGTCCCTGATCATCTCAGGGGTTGCGCCGATCTATTTCAATGAAACACCGGCGTTTCGCCAGATCGCTACCGGTTCTGTGGTTGGGCAAATCATTCCAGGGTTTGACATCCCCAATGCGGTGATGATCCTGTTATTTATGGCGGTAATTGCCCATATTCTGCTGACTAAAACCCTTTTCGGCCGATATACCTTCGCGATTGGTTCCAATGAGGAGGCTGCCCGTCTTTCAGGTGTGAATGTTGCGGCATGGAAAACTGCGGTCTATGCCGTGTGTGGTTTGTTCAGCGGTATGGCAGGTGTCATTATTGCGGCACGTTTGAATTCTGCCCAGCCTGCCCTGGGCGCGGGATATGAATTAGATGCTATCGCTGCGGTGGTGATCGGTGGTACATCGTTGAGTGGCGGCGAGGGTTCCATTTTGGGAACGGTGATCGGTGCTTTTGTGATCAGTGTATTGACCAATGGCCTGCGCATCATGTCCGTACCGCAAGAGTGGCAGATGGTGGTGACGGGGGCAATTGTTATTCTGGCGGTCTTTGCTGACGTGATGCGCCGTCAGCGCAATTAGGTATGTGAATGGGTGGAGTAGCCTGCTTCCACTTTTTATTCAAAAAGTATTTCAAAAAGCAAATAACCACTAGTGATAAATAAGGAGAATAAAGAAATGCAAAAGTTGTTTAAAGTATCGATCCTCTTGCTGGTTTTGGTGATGGTGTTTGCACTGGCAGCCTGCAAGCAGGAAGAAGCATCGGATGAGATTTATATCCCGGTGATCTCGAAAGGTTTCCAACACCAGTTCTGGCAGGCAGTCCGATTGGGTGCTGAGCAGGCTGCTGAGGACTATGGTGTGACGATTACCTTTGAAGGTCCTGAATCTGAAGCCATGGTCGACAAACAGGTTGAAATGGTGCAGACCGCTCTGGATAAAAATCCTGACGCGCTGTGTCTGGCCGCCCTGGATGCCACCGCCTTGATCCCGCAGTTGGAAGCCGCGCAGGCCGCCGGTATCCCTGTGATCGGGTTTGACTCTGGTGTGGACAGCGACATCCCCGTCGCCACCGCTGCTACCGACAATATCGCTGCGGCTGCTCTGGCAGCTGACAAGATGGCAGAACTGATCGGCGGCGAAGGTAAAGTGGCCGTGATTGTTCACGACCAGACCTCGCGCACCGGCATCGATCGCCGCGATGGCTTCGTCAATCGCATCGAATCCACCTATCCTGACATCGAGATCGTGAGCATCCAATACGGCGGCGGCGATCACCTCAAATCCACCGACCTGGCAAAAGCCATCCTGCAAGCCAATCCTGACCTGAAAGGTTTCTTTGGCGCCAACGAAGGCTCGATCATCGGCGTATTGAACGCCGTGAACGAAATGGATTTGGTTGGCAAGATCGTTGTGATCGGTTATGACTCGGGCAGTCAGCAGATGCAGGCCATTCGTGATGGTCTGGAGGCAGGCGCTATCACCCAGAACCCGGTGGGCATTGGCTACAAATGCGTTGAAGCGGCTGTCAAAGTGCTGAATGGTGAGACAGTGGATGAAACTATCGATACCGGTTTCTTCTGGTATGATGCGAGCAACATTGACGATGCAGAAATTCAGGCAGTTCTCTACGAATAAACCACATTGAAATAGACACAACCAAAGGGCTGGCCGATTTCGGTCAGCCCTGTTTTTTTCATAATAGTTGCCTGCCAAAATGAATTTCTCTCATTGACAGGAGTCAGCAAAATTCTGATACACTTAAGGAAGGACCTGAAATCTCAGGCTCTTTGCAAACACAGGCAGATTATCAGTGATTGAGGAGTAAGATCATGAGAAAATTGGTAGGCGTATTAACGGCCGGAGGCGATACCCCCGGATTAAACGCTGCCTTGCGCGGGTTGGGCAAAGCAGCCAACGAGGCATTTGATATCGAAGTGCTGGGCTTTTATGACGGATTCCGCGGGTTGATGCAGAACCGCACGCTGCGGTTAGATTCCTCCACTCTGTCAGGCATTCTGACCATCGGAGGCACCATCCTGGGCACCAGCCGCGACAAACCCCACAAAATGCCGGTAGGCAACACGATCATGGATATGACCGATGTCATGGTGGGTACCTATGAAAATCTACACCTGGATGCATTGGTTTGTCTGGGCGGCGGCGGCACCCAAAAAAGCGCTTACCATCTCTTGCAGCGCGGGTTGAACGTGGTCACCCTGCCCAAAACCATCGACAATGATGTGGCGATGACGGATGTGACTTTTGGCTTTGACACCGCCATGGGTATTGCCACCGAAGCCATTGACCGGCTGCACAGCACCGCGCACAGCCACCACCGCATCATTGTGGTGGAGATCATGGGACATAATGCCGGCTGGCTGGCATTGGGTTCCGGCATCGCCGGCGGGGCGGATGTGATCTTGATTCCTGAAATCCCTTACGATATCGAAAGCATTGCGGGAGCCATTCTGGCGCGCAGCCGCGGCGGTAAACGCTTCTCGATTGTGGCGGTTTCAGAAGGCGCTATGTCGATCGATGATTATAAGAAAATGAAGTCATTGGAAAAAGAGCTTGATGATGGAGATGACGATGGTAAGAGGTCAAAGGATGAGATCAAGGCTGAGTTGGATGCGTTTGAAGCCGACCAGCAATCCAGCACGTTGTTTCTTGCCAACCGCTTGCAGGAACTGACCGGGTTGGAGTCGCGGTTGACCATTCTTGGCCATTTGCAGCGCGGCGGGGCACCTTCGGCGACTGACCGATTGCTGGCGACACGCCTGGGCACGCATGCCGCTCGTTTGATCCACAAGGGGAACTATGGCATCATGGTAGGTGTGCAGGGCGGCGAAACGGTACCGGTGCCGCTGGATGAGGTGGCTGGCAAGCGCAAGGTTATTCCGTTGGATCATGCCTGGATCGACAGTGCGCGCAATGTGGGCACAAATCTGGGAGATTAAGTACGCTCCGGATCGATAATAATGCCGATTTTACCAAAGCCATCGAGTCGTTCTGTCAGTGGCTTTGTTTCTTAACTGGTGATCTGGTGCTGCAGACCCGCTGGGCGATTGGTTTCAGGCACCAGGTAGATGAAAGCCAACACCCCCAGGATGCCAAGCCCAAAGAAGGCAAAGCCGCTCATGGTAAGCGATAACAGGTCGCTGATGGCGCCAACGATCAACGGACAGGCGGCGCTGCCTACCCCCAGGATCAGGTGCCAGACAGCGAGAAATTCGATACGGTGATCCGCAGGTGCCAGATCAGCCCCCATGGTCATCATGATGCCAGAGCCAAAGCCGTTACCCAGACCAGCCAGCACCCCAACAGCCAGCAACCCCCAGAAACTGGTGGTAAAGGGAATCAGCGCCATACTGATTGCCATCAATCCCACACAGGGGATGGCAGCGAAACGGCGGCCGAAGCGATCCATGATGATGCCGGCCGTGACCATATTGAATGCATCAGCCATAGAGGCAGCCGATAGAATTAAACCAACCTGATCAGCTTGCAAGCCAAGAACCTCGGCGGCATAAAGCGGGATGAGGGTAAAGCGGGCAATGCGTACCGTGGTCAATAGCATGGCGCCAATACCGGTACGCCACAGCACGTTGGCTTTTTCTTTCACCAACTGCCACATGATGCCAAAATCGCTGTGGGTCGGGTTGGCTTGCGCAAAATTTTTGGGCATCCTGGCGATAATGACGACGGTTTCTACCAGGAAAATGATGCCGCTGATGAGAAAGACAAAACGCAAACCCATGGCTGCGGCAAGGATACCGCCCAGGGTCGGGCTGAAGATACGTGAAATTCGATTCATGCCGCCCAGCAGCGACAAAGAACGCCCGCGGTGCTCATTTTCGGTCATGGCAGCCGCGAAACCCATGCGGGATGTGTTGTAGAACGCGTCACCGATGCCCAAAAAGAACTGATAGATGATGATCTCATAGGGGAAACGCGACCAGTACATGGCTAAGTTGGCTGCACCGATGATCAGCGCACCGATGGCTAATGCTTTTTTTATGCCCAATTTGGGGATGATGACTCCACCGGGCAAGTCCATTACCAATTTCCCCACAGATGCCATCGAAAGCATCAACCCGATGGTGGCATAATTCACCTGAAAACTGGCCATGTACAATGGTGTCACCGGTGAGAGTAAACCACCAGCGAAAAAACCGAGGAATGAGGGGAAGTAGAGTGACAAAAAAAGCGGATGATGGAGTGCGCGGTGGAGATTGGTCTTCATTGCTTCATTGATTTCTTCGCAGTAATCCACCGGTGTGAGGTTTGTTAAGCAATAGTAGAGCGATTGTCAAGCCCAACAAGGCTGAGGTAAGCACGGTGATGCCAACCGACAGGAGAGGTGAGGGCTTTGGTTCTTGTTGAACCAGGTGCCACTGGTAAGAAAAATCGGGCGAATACTGCTGTAGGAATTGAATTTCTTGTCGATGTTCTGCATAAGCGGCGTAGGCTTGTTGGTAAGAGGCAGAGATGGTATCTGCATTTTCTTGCGAACAAATCGGCTCGGATGGTTCAACCGGCAGTTGTTGCAGACAGGCAAACCATTGGTTGGCCCGCTTCTCTTCTGTACGTGCTGCCAGCAAGCGTGATTGTTCTGAATCTATCGCTATTGTGATTGCCGACCGCCAGCTTTCGAGCAAGATCTGGGTGGTGTCTGCTTTGGGAGAGGTGACGGTAAGTGTCCAGCCATAAAAGCGCTGTTCTTTTTTGATAGACGCGCGAATCTGTGCTTCGGTCAGCGTCAATCCCTTCCCCTGGGCATTAATGATGGTTTGGGCGATCACCTGAGGGGATTCGATCAGCCCACCCATGGTACGGGTAAAAGTCTCCCGTCCAGTGTCATTCCAGTTAATATCATCAGAATACAGGAAGGTAAGCTGTATGTCAGCAGATTGGGTGTATCGGACTGGCAGGACGGCGTTGATGCTCCAACCAAGAAGGCCGAAAGCGGTCATGGCGATGATCAGCCAGCCCCAACGTCGATGGGAAAAACCATTGTTGCTCATACGAAAGATTATAAGCCAGAATCGAGGCCGAAATGTTCAGCGACTTCTTTCGCTTTTGTTTCTATGCTCAGGTTTTCATCACTGACCAAATAGCGCAGATGATACTGACGGCATTGTGCTTCGACATGGCGGGCAAAGGCAATATCACGTTCCATCCAGTTACTGAATGCCTGTTCAGGGTCACTGGATTGTTTAAGCACGGTAACAGCCCAATCGCGCTGGCGGTAATACTGCCGCAAGAGAGCGGGAGGAGCCACGAGGTAGATGGCGTGGGATGGATTTGCAAGACAGGGCTGAATAAGGGCGGGCAGGAGGGGGTTGCCCTCCACGATCAGCGGGCCTGTGGCGGAAAGCTCCAGTAATTCAGGCAGGAGCAGGTAAAAATGTTCTGTGTAACAGTCAATGGCATTCTGCAACAGCTGGTCAAGCGGCTGGAGCCAGCGCTGATCCCATGTCTGGGTTTCCCAGCGGTGCAAAGCTGGTTGTGTTTCTGGTGTGATCATCGCCAGATGACGATCGATGTGAGCGTCGATATGGTATACGGGGATATGAAAATGGTGCGAAAGCCAATCAATAACACTGCTCTTGCCGCCACAGGGAGAACCGCCCAGCCAGAAAAGGTGATTAACGGACACGGTCGCGCACTTTTTCCATAAGGAGCTTCGTGTAGACATCGGCACGTTTGACCATCTCGCGCTGGCTGATAAAGCCGTGGGTGAGACCATTGGCGCGAATCAGTAAGGCATCCACACCAGCCGCTTGCAGTGTTTTTGCATAGTTCTCACCATCGTCACGCAGCACATCAAACTCAGCGGTCATGATAACTGCAGGCGGTAGATCGGCGTGGCTCTCGGCCAAAGCGGGTGATGCCAAAGGATCGGTTGCCTTTGCTTGATCCTTCAAATATTGGTGGATATACCAGCGCATGGCGTTGCGCGAAAGGATAGAAAAGTGGTTAAATTGCTCGTACGAGGGGAAATCCAGGTGTGCCAGGTCGGTGGCAGGATAGATCAATACTTGCTGGGCGATGCGGGGGCCATTTTCTTCACGGGCTTTGAGGCAAACTGCAGCGGCGAGATTACCGCCGGCGCTATCTCCGCCAACGATTAACCGCTTGACATCGCCCCGGACACTGGCTGCGTTTTGCGGGTCTGCCGCCCACAGGTAGGCAGCGTAACAATCCTCAAACCCCGCCGGGAAAGGGTTTTCAGGCGCCAGACGGTAAGATACCGAGATGACAGACATATTGCCATAATGACAGAGAGAACGCGCGAAGTTGTCAGCCAGGTCAAGGTTGCCCAACACCCAACCGCCGCCGTGAAAGTAAACGAAAACAGGGAAAGGGCCATCACCAGCCGGTATATAGCAGCGTACAGGGATGGCGCCATGCTCAGTTCGGATGGTTTGATTCCATACATTGGGGATGGCAGCAACAGGCCCGCTGAATTTGCGGTAAAGCATCATATTCAGGCGAAAGTCCGCGCGAACCTGCTCGATGGACGCACGCCCGAACATGGGCGGCTGCCGGTCAAGAACCTGCGTCAACAGCTTCATTTGTGGATCAAGCACACCGCCGGGTAGTTCTTTGCGGTGTTGTTTGCTGTAGTTCAAGGCGCGCAGTCTGGTTAGCAGCCAGGTCATTTGGAGGGCTTCTTTGATATTCATGGAGCAAGGTCCTTCGTTGTTGTTTTACTGAAAAACGATTTTTTCCACTTCGGTTACCGACTGGTAGCCGATTTGCTGGTATAGATGGTTGGAGGTCGGGTTGGTGACATCGGTGAACAGGTTGACACTGTGATACCCGGCTGTGAGTAAATTGCGGGTCAGGGTGTGTACGGCGGCGGTGGCATAGCCCCGTCCGCGAAGATCAACCGGGGTAAACACGTGTGAGATGGCGATGGTATGGGTGATCGGGCGGTTTTTCATCAGCATGCTGACGGGTTGGCTGCCATCAGACCAGACAAACAGATCGCCATCTTCGAATCTTTGTTGCAGCACGGTTTGGGCTGTTTTCTCATCCAGGGCATCACCGACAATTTCGGAAAATTGCAACGACCAATCGACCAGGATGTTCAGTTCTTTTTTATGAGGCGCGCGCAATTCACCTTCAGCAAGATCGATCATGGTTGTGCGTGTGCATTGATACAACCGTTGGCGGTCATGCACTTCCGGCTGGTAGCCGCTGACCACCTGCCACAAATGGGCAAACTTACGGGAGACTTTTATGGGCGCATTCACCCCGGATGGACGAATTTTGCTCTGGTAGAGATCTGCTACGATCATTGAAAATGCATCTGTGCTGTCTGATCGGTGTTGATAAGCCAACAACGGATGGTTTTGCGCATGAATCACGGCAGCGATCAGGCCGGTGGCGTCATGCACAGAGCAGTAATAGACCGGCTCTGTTAACCGCTCGGGGTGACGCGCGTATTGCAAGGCAACACCCAGCATGAGGGAGTTGGCGACCTCGTTCTCTTCCAATGGTGCTTGCATGACACGCAGAAAATCTGCAGCATTGTGGTAACTGCGAATGATCATCACAAATCCTTGTCTTCTTTACGACAATATCATTATAAAGGAAGCTGTTAACAGGATGTGACGAAAACAGGGGCTGAATTTGCCGGGCTTAATAACCAAGCGCCAGATTGATGCGATTGGGCATGTCTTCGCCCCGTGCAACCGCATTAATCATTCGCGCCAGTTCGTCTGCGCGCAGGTTTTCGGCTTCACCCGTTCCGCCCGCGCCGCCGCGATGCGGGCTCATGATTATATTATTCAATGTGTGCAGGGGGGCATCGGCTGGCTGCTGGATGTCCTGCCCTGATTTGGGATAGTTCCACCACACATCAAGGCCGGCAGCATGCAGTTTTCCAGAGGTGAGTGCCTGATACAGTGCATGTTGATCCACCACGGGCCCGCGCCCCACATTGATTAACAGGCTGTCTGTGGGCATCAAATCGAATTCTTTCTGCCCAATCATGCCTTCGGATTCGGTTGTCAGCGGCATGGTGATGATGAGCACGTCCGTTTTTGGGAGCAGATCATGCAGGGACTCCGGCGGGTAGACCTTTGCATGCAATGCAGGCAGCATAGGTTTGTCGGGGTCACGGCGGATGCCGAGGACATTCATGCCCAGCGCCTGACAGGTGAGGGCGACGTGCTGGCCGATAGATCCGAAGCCGAGGATCAGCGCGGTTCTTCCATAGAGGACATAATTGATGTCATCACTGTGTTGGCGCGGGGACCAGTCGCACTGATGCATTTTCTGGTCTACTTGCGAGATGGAACGGGCAGCTGCCATCATGAGGGCAATCGCCATCTCGCCGGTGGTGGCTGCGTTGTGGTGAGAGTTGTGCAAACTGATTTGTGGAAAATCAGCCATTAATTCGCGCAGATGGGGCGACACACCCGCCCAGGGCATGATGACATAACGCAGATTCTCACTGGCTGCCAGTTCTTCATAGGTGGGGGAGCCGTTGATCATGATGTCAAAATCTGCACAGCCATCCTCAGAGATCTCTGTAACGATTTCCACGTTGTCATCCAAACGATCTCTGATTAAGCCAAGGGTGTCATCATTCAGGTAGGCTCTTTTCGTACAAACTTTAATAATTTTGCTCATTTTTTACACTCGTTTTCACTGGTTACTGTTGACATGAACGGAATCAGGGCGAGAATCACGGCATGTTTGTAGAGGGCGGTGCGGTCAATGATGCCTTTGGTGAGCAAACCCACCGCGCCGGCGCATTGTTTGCTGTTGCGCTGTTGGAAGATGATATCATCGGCATCGCCCAGTTCTTTGCCCTGCCGAATCAGCGCAGCAATCGGCTCAGGCAAGAAAAAGGTGCCTGAACGCGCCTTGCCGATGGTGTGATGGCCTTTGACACACACCCAGGCGAAACTATTCATGCCGCCGAATTCTTCTTGTACACCGCCTTCGACGCCTACCCAGTAGTCAGCCTTGGGGATTGAAGACTGGGCATGGCGTGCACGGTTGACAGCGCCTTCCAGTGTTTCTGCGTTTGAGGTGGGCTGATCACTGACGCCCGAGGGGACATTGATAGTATCAATGAGCAGTTCTTTTGTGGGAAAGGCTTCTTGAAAAGCCTCAAACACTGCCTGGATTTTCACAGGATTGGAGGAGGCAACAATAACTCTAATCATACAAACACTACCTTTAATCATTACCAACCAAACAAGGTAATTGTATCAGAAAATCAGAATGGTATTTGACCGGTGAATTCTGAAAAAAATTCGCAAGTTGGCGAACGCTTTGATATAATGACGCGACGATGACCAAACACTATCATATATGGACTGAAGGCTGCCAGATGAATGTGGCAGATTCCAGGCGGGTGGCTTCCGCGCTGGAACACCTTGATTATCAACCTGTGGCGAAGGCGGAAGAAGCAGATGTGATTGTATTAAACACCTGCATGGTACGCAAGAGCGCTGAGGACAAAGCCATTGGCCGGCTGACTTCACTAAAGGCTTTGAAGAAACGCAAACCGTCTCTGGTGATCAATGTGATGGGCTGCCTGGTGGGTGTCAAACCCTCCAAGAAGCTATACGAACGATTCCCATTTGTGGATGTGTTCTCATCGCCGTCAGATCCGCGGCCATTAATCGCTCATCTGTATGCGCAGATGGGCAAGGATGTCGAAGAAATCGAGACCGCCGGCCGTTTTGCCTGGCTGGATGGCGATATCGCTCTGCCGATTGAAGAACAGGGACAGTTGGTGAGTGCTATGCTGCCGGTGATGGATGGCTGTTCGCATGCCTGTACCTATTGCATCATACCTTCGAAACGCGGCAGAGAAGAAAGCCGTTCGCCGGGTGAAATTATGGCAGAAGCGCGCGCGCTGACAGAACAAGGTGTGCGTGAGATCACTCTGCTGGGGCAGATTGTTGATCGCTATGGGCTGGACAAGCCTGGCTATCCACGCCTGGACGGGCTGATCAGACAGCTGCATGCGATTGAGGGATTGCAGCGAATCCGCTTTTTGACCTCACATCCCAATTGGCTGCATGACGACCTGCTGAAGACAGTGGCAGAATCCCCCAAGGTCATGCCGCATGTAGAGGTGCCTGTGCAGGCGGGGGATGATGGCGTTCTTGCAGCAATGCGGCGTGGTTATACGGCGGATGAATACCGTGCTTTGATCGCTCGTGCTCGTGAGATCATCCCGGGCGTTTCCATCGGCAATGACATCATCGTGGGGTTTCCGGGTGAAACTGAAGAACAATTTGAGAAGACTGTGGACCTGATCCGTGAATTGCGGCTGGATGTCATGCACCTGGCGCGTTACTCGCCGCGTGCAGGCACGGTTTCTGCGACCCGGTTGGCGGATGATGTAAGTGAAGAGGAAAAGTGGCGGCGGTTCCGGGTGCTTGAAGAACTGCAAGAAGAGATTTCGCTGGAGATCCATCAGGCTTATCAAGATACAACCACTGAAGTGCTGTTTGAAGAACGACACCGCGGGCGTTGGAAGGGGCGCAACCCCAATAACAAATTGGTGTTTGTTGAATCCAATGAGGACTTGCGCGGTCAGTTATTGTCGGTGAAAATTGAGATTGCCGGAGCATGGTCATTGATCGGGCGGGTGGCAACAAAATAAGAAGCCAATTGCTTGACGCTGTTCAAATAGTTTGATACACTTTTGCCTTGGTGCAAATTGAGAAGTTCCCGGCTATTTGCAAGAACTTGCCTTGTCAAAGCAGTGGTGCTGGGTTATAATTTGTGCGCTAAATTATTCGCAATTTAACATTGATAAAATTTTTTCGCCGCCGTAGCTCAGTCGGTAGAGCAACCGCCTTGTAAGTGGTAGGTCATGGGTTCGAAGCCCATCGGCGGCTCAGGTTATCAGATTGTAAGTGAGACCTGTTGCCAAACGATCTCACTTGTGAACTGATAACCAGTTCAAACACATGGGCGGTTACCCAAGTGGCCAAAGGGACCTGACTGTAAATCAGCTGGCGTGTCGCCTTCGGAGGTTCGAATCCTTCACCGCCCACTTTGTATTAAAACGGCACGCCCACATAGCTCAGTCGGTAGAGCACATTCTTGGTAAGAATGAGGTCATGGGTTCAAGTCCCATTGTGGGCTTTTTAGCCGAACGTAATTTGGAAAAAATATTAAACACAAGTAATAAGTAAAGGAAGTAAATTTCCAAGGAGAACAAGATGGCGAAACAGAAATTTGATCGAAATAAGCCACACCTGAATGTCGGGACTATGGGTCACATCGACCATGGTAAAACCACCCTAACCGCGGCCATTACCAAGTATTGCGCCTTGCTCGGTACGGGTGAGTTTCGTGCGTATGACCAGATCGACAACGCACCCGAAGAAAAAGCGCGTGGTATTACCATCAACATTACCCATGTTGAATACCAGACCGAAAATCGGCACTATGCTCACGTCGATATGCCCGGTCACCGTGACTATATTAAAAACATGATCACCGGTGCCGCCCAGGTTGATGGCGCGATTCTGGTGGTTGCCGCTCCTGACGGCCCCATGCCTCAGACTCGTGAACACGTGCTGCTGGCACGCCAGGTGAACGTGCCCAGTCTGGTTGTGTTCCTTAACAAAACCGACCTGATGGACGATGAAGAACTGCTTGAGCTGGTTGAGATGGAACTGGCCGAAATGCTGACTGAATACGGCTTCCCCGGTGATGACATTCCTATCATCCGCGGTTCAGCCCGTGCAGCGTTGGAATCTGAATCCACCGACCCGAATGCCCCCGAATACGAATGCATCAAGCAGTTGATGGATGCCGTTGATAGCTATATCCCGACCCCCGAACGTGATGTTGACAAACCCTTCATGATGTCTGTGGAAGATGTCTTCTCGATCAAGGGCCGTGGTACTGTGGTTACCGGTCGTATCGACCGCGGTAAAATTCACACAGGCGATCCAGTCGAAATTGTTGGCCTGCGTGATGCTATCATGACCTCTACCGTGACTGGTGTGGAAATGTTCCACAAGCTGCTCGATGAAGGTATGGCTGGCGACAATGTGGGTCTGCTGCTGCGCGGCATCGGCCGTGACGAAGTAGAACGCGGTATGGTGATTGCCAAACCCAAGAGTATCACCCCGCATACCAAGTTCCGCGCCCGCGTGTACGTTCTGACGAAGGACGAGGGCGGCCGCCACAAACCGTTCTTCCCTGGATACCGCCCGCAGTTCTTCTTGAGCACGCTGGACGTGACCGGTTCGATCGAATTGGAAGAAGGCACCGAGATGGTTATGCCTGGTGACAACGTTGATATGATTGTTGAACTGATCACCCCGGTTGCCATTGAGCAGGGTACTACCTTCGCCATCCGCGAGGGCGGCCTGACGGTAGGCGCTGGCAACGTGCTGGAGATTCTCAAGTAAGAAACCGGAAGGGTGAATGCGGCCCGGATGAACAAGGCTGCGAATTGAGGTAATTATGGCAAAGAAAAAAGGAATTCGCCCGGTCATCACACTGGCTTGCACCGAATGTAAAGAACGAAATTACACTACGGAAAAAAACCGCCGCAATGACCCCGGTCGAATCGAAATTAAGAAGTATTGTTCTCGGTGTCAGGATCATACCCTGCATCGGGAAACCCGATAAAGTCGTGCTACAATACAGTCGGGTTCGTCATGAACCCGACTGTATGTCATAGGCCAGTAGCTCAATTAGGCAGAGCGTCTGTCTCCAAAACAGAAGGTTCCGAGTTCGATTCTTGGCTGGCCTGTTTGATGAAAAGCGCCGTCGCAAAGGCGGCGTTTTGCCCCATAAAGGCAAACTCAGGTATAATAGTGTGTTGGACACATAATGATATTGGAGGAACTGGCTGTGGCTGGTAAATCAACAAGCAGTAAAAAAGATACCAAGGCAAAAGACAAAAAACCGCGCCGCTCCCAAAAAGGGATCGCTAAGTGGTGGCGAGAGACGACGGGCGAACTGCGCAAGGTCACCTGGCCGACTCCGAAAGAAGCTTTGGCGCTGACCAAAGTGGTGATGATTGTTATCTTCGCGATGAGCGCCTTCCTTGGCTTGTTTGATTTCCTGTTCTCGCGCTTACTGGCTTTTATCTTGTCGTAGTGGCCAGCCGGGGTTGAAAGGATGTCGATGGAAGAGCTGAATCAGAATGATACATCACCAGTGGGTGATGAAAACAAAAGTGCGCAAGAAGAGGGTGAATGGTTTGTCATTCACTGTTATTCAGGGTATGAGAACAAAGTTCGCCATAACCTGGAACAGCGCATTGATTCGATGGGCATGAAGGACATGATCTTTGATGTCGTCATCCCCACCCAGGAAGAGATCGAAGTGAAAGACGGCAAGCGCCGTGTGATCGAACGGCATGTATTCCCGGGGTACATCCTTGTGAATATGGTGTTGACCGAAGAATCGTGGTACGTCGTGCGCAACACACCGGGTGTGACCGGCTTTGTGGGGATGGGCAATGAGCCTACCGCGCTGCGGCCGGAAGAAGTTTCCCAGATATTGCGCAGGATGGAAGCTGAAGCCCCGCACATCAAAGTGACCTTCAAGGTCGGCGAGCGTGTGCGTATTGTGGACGGTCCTTTCAATGACTTTCGCGGCACCGTGGATGAAATTGATATGGACAAAGCCAAAGTGCGTGTCATGGTCAACTTTTTTGGACGTGAAACACCGGTGGAACTTGACTTTCTACAGGTGGAAAAAGCATAACAAAGTGATTCAACACTTCAGGCTATGAGGTGAGTTAGGTGGGAGGGCGTAGACCGTCCGTTAGCACCACAAAGGAGATAAAATGGCAAAGAAATTTAAAGCAATCGTAAAACTACAATTACCTGCCGGACGTGCAAACCCGGCGCCCCCGGTTGGACCGGCGCTCGCCAGTCACGGGGTCAACATCATGGCGTTTTGTAAAGACTACAACGCCCGCACACAGCAATATATGGGACAGGTCATTCCTGCTGAGATTACTGTGTTCACGGATGGTTCTTATACCTTTGTGCTCAAATCACCGCCGGCTTCAGAATTGCTGAAGCAAGCTGCCGGCATTGAGAAGGGATCAAGCATTCCCAATCGCGATGTGGTAGCCACGTTGACACGGGCGCAACTGCGTGAGGTTGCTGAACAGAAGATGAAAGATCTCAACGCGTATGATGTTGAAGCCGCTATGAAGCAACTGGCTGGCACCGCCCGACAAATGGGCATTCGAATCGTTGATTAACCGTAGATCGTGGGAGGATGTCTGACCGGCGTCCGATAGTACCACAAGGAGTGAAAAAATGGCTAAACATGGTAAGAAGTATTTAGAAGCGCAGAGCAAAATCGAACGTGGGAAATTTTACGCCCCACGAGAAGCGCTGGCATTGATCAAAGAGATCAGCAACACCAATTTTGACTCAACCGTCGAAGTTCACATGCATATGGGTCTTGACCCGCGCCAGGCAGATCAGCAGGTACGTGATACCTGTGTACTGCCTAATGGTTTGGGCAAAACTGTGCGCGTGCTGGTGTTTGCCGAAGGTGATGCGGCCGATGTCGCGCGTGAAGCCGGGGCAGATTATGTGGCCGACAGCGATGAATGGATCGACAAGATCCAGAAAGGCTGGACGGAGTTTGACGTGGCGATCGCCATGCCGCAGACCATGGGCAAAGCTGGCCGTTTGGGCCGTGTGCTTGGCCCGCGTGGTTTGATGCCAAACCCCAAAGCAGGCACGGTGGTTGGTGTGGAAGATCTTGCCAAAACGATTGAAGAAGCCAAAGCCGGTCGTGTTGAGTTTCGTCTTGATAAAAGCGCGAACATTCATGTTCCGATTGGTAAAACTTCGTTTGAAGTGGATGCCCTGTATGAAAACCTGTCGGCCTTTATGGCGGCTATCCGCCGCGCACGGCCTGCCGCTGCCAAAGGCAATTTCATCCGCCGCATTACCCTGACATCAACAATGAGCCCCGCAGTGCGATTGGATGCTTACGCCACGCAGAATATGGATTAATTTCCTGTTTTGCAGTATACTTGTGCCGTCGTCAATAAGGCGAAGGCAAGCACATTCAAAATCAATTACTTAGAAAAGAGCAATCTTTTCTTATCCGCCAGAGACAGCCGGCGCAAAGGCCACAAGGCCATTGCTTAAAATCGCCAGCCGAGGTAGAAACCAAACCGCATATTTGTGAGAATGTTTCACAGGTTGAGTGGTAAACGAACGTAGAGGGTTTCTGCTGTCAAAGGCGGGAACCCTTTTTTTGTTGTGAATCGATTGACAAAATCGTATTGATAGATCGCAAAAGTATGAATCTTAATTGAAAGGAGGACTCAAACTTGGCGTTTACAAAGAAACACAAACAGATGATGGTAGCACAATATGAAGAATGGCTGGAAAAAAGCCAGGCTATTTTCATACTGAGCTACACCGGGCTGACCAATAAGCAGATTGAACGGATGCGCCGCGCATTGCGCGATGCCGGCGGTGAAGCGCACATCCTGAAGAACACACTCTTCGAAATTGCATTGAAAAATAAAGGCTTTGCTATTGAAGAAGAACTCGTTGAAACCTCACTGGCCGGTTTTGCTTTTCACGACCCGGCTGCTATTGCAAAAATCCTGGCAGACACGGTGAAAGAACGTGAAATGGTTGATAAACTGGATTTCAAAGTGGGCTTCCTTGGCGGAAATCTGATTTCCGCTGAAGACATCCGAAATCTGGCGAAACTGCCGCCGCTGCCAATCATGCGCGCCCAGATTCTTGGCACTATTCTGGCGCCTGCCAGCAAACTGGTACGCACGATCAACGAACCTGGCAGTCAGGTTGCCCGTGTATTGAAAGCTTATTCTGAAGCATAAACTATACAGATCAAATAATCAAAAGATAAAAAGTAATTATTTAGGAGAAATTTACAATGGCTGATATCGAAAAATTGGTAGAACAATTAAGTGAATTGACCGTGCTGGAAGCCGCCGAATTGGTGAAGGCACTTGAAGAAAAATGGGGTGTTTCTGCTGCTGCTCCTGTGGCTGCTGTGGCCGCCGTTGGCGGTGCCGCTGCTGCTGAAGAGGAAGTGGAAGAGAAGACCGAATTTGACGTCGTGCTGAAAGGCCCTGGCCCCAAGAAGATCGAAACCATCAAAGTTATCCGCAAGCTGACCAACCTCGGTCTGGTGGAAGCTAAGAACATGGCAGAAGAAGCCGGCGCGAAAGTTCTGACCGGTGTTGGTAAAGAAGCCGCCGAAGACGCCAAGAAACAGTTGGTGGAAGCTGGCGCCGAAGTTGAGATTGCCTAAGTTCATTCGCTGAATCTTTAAGCAAAGGAAACAAAAACGGAGTTTCTAAAAAAGAAACTCCGTTTTTCTTTTTCATTTCTTTGGATGATTAAGCGGTGGTTACCTGACGAACAACTGCGACGACCTTTCCCATGACACTGACGTTTTTGGATTTTGGGATGATGATATCTTGCATGGTTGGGTTGGCAGGCTGCAGGCGGTAGTGATCACTTTCTTTGTAGAAATATTTCAGGGTGGTTTCGTTGTCCTCGTCGATCCAGATAGCTGCCATTTCGCCATTATTGACCTGGTTTTGGCGATGGAAGATGACGATGTCGCCATCGTTGACCATGGCATCGATCATAGAGTCTCCGTCTACTTCAAGGGCAAACAAGTCTTCTGGTTTTTCATTGAGGCCAAACAGGGAACGGGCCACTTCGATGGTGGAATCCGGGTCGTAGGTAGGATCATCCGGCATGGGAAGCGGCGCGCCTGCCACAATGCGGCCCACCAGAGGTATGTTCCAAAGGGATTCTGCAATTTGCTCTATGCCGAGGAGCTTTAATCCTTCTTCTGTGATGCGCAGAGAGCGTGATTGATGCGCATTCTTTTCGATGTATTCTTTTTCTCGCAGTTTGTTGAGGTAGAAAGAGACCTGCGATGTCGATGACACGTTGATGCGATCTCCAATTTCACGTATGGAGGGGGGGAAGCCGTTCTCTTCCTGATAATTGTTGAGAAAATCCAGGATTGTTTCCAATATCCGTTGCATATTCTTACTGGACCGAGGCATAAGGAATTCCTTTCTATGATTCCATTGCTTGCTTGCTATCGTGACAATTTCATCTCAAATTAGCAATTAAATTCTATTATATTTATCATTAGTATAGCGGAACAAACGTTCTATGTCAATTGTTTTTGAGCGGATCTCCTTATTTGTGAAAAAACATTGCATATATTGACAGGTATTTGATTCAAAAATGGCTTGGGAGCAGGTGTAAGTGAGGGCTATGGAAAATGAAATTGTAGAATAATCTGAAGTCAAGTTGTGATTTGCTTTGCTTGACCAGAAACAAGGTTATAATAGTTTGAATGTATCACGCTTTGAGGAGTTCAACTATGCCGATTTATGAGTATCACTGCCAGGAATGTGGAAAAGAGTTCGAAAAACGTATGTCATTCACCCAGTCAGATGATATCCCTGTCTGTCCTTTCTGCGAAAGCGAAAAGACGAACAAGAAACTCTCTCTGTTCTGTGCACCAGGGGTGTCTGGCGGGAATGGCGGTGGTTGCGCCAGTTGTGCGGGCGGTTCTTGCAACACCTGCGGTGGTTGATGAACTTCCCTGATGGGGGTGGATAGAAAGTTAATGGATATGTGATGGTTTATGTCGAATCTTGTTGTTTTGTACGGTCCTCCTGAAACAGGTAAGTCCAGTTTTCTTGAACAACTGGTTCATTATTACCATACCCTGGGGTTGGAAGTACACGGGTTGATTTCACCAGCTATCCTTTATGAGAATATCAAAACCGGTATACGTGCGAAAGATATTTCTACCGGTGAAACCCGTTTTTTGGCAGCAAAGCGCCCGGTGCCGCTGACTGATACCAGCAAATTAGGTTATGTATTTAATGAACAAACCGTGGCTTGGGGCAACGAAGTGCTCTCCTCCAGTGTGCCAACCGAGGTGCTGATCATTGATGAGATCGGACCGCTTGAGCTGAAATTGAACAAGGGGTGGGCCAATGCACTGGATTGCATTCGCGGGCGCAGTTATCAACTGGCGATCGTGGTGCTGCGGGAGTCGCTCCATGACGAGATTCGGAACAAATGGCCGGTGGCTGAATGGCTACTATTTCAACAGGGGATGAAGGTTAACCGCTTTGACCGCTATTTTCACGAAACCAGAACCTGACGGCGGCGTTGTTAATGCCTGACAATAGCCAGCATGAAGTGATTCGATCGGCAAGCTTGCTCGATCCGGCTTTGTTATCAATCAACCACAAAGATCGAGAGTTATTAATAAGGCTGGCGGAGGTTTACCGCCGGTTTGCTAATGATCCGCTTGAGATCGAGAAACAAACGCTGCAGCGCCGCAAGAATAATCTGGATTGGGTGCGGCCGCTGGTGATTTGTTTTCCGGAGATAAGCTGGCGTGAGATCATACGGGATGAGGATCTGGTTTGCGAAGGGGAGATTGCCCGCGGATGGGAGCGAAAACTGCGGCAGTTGATTTTCACGGCAGAGACGAGATCGGATGAATGCCTTCCAGACAGTTTTACTATAGGTTTTGTACATGGTGAACTGGAGTGGGGCATCCGTATGCATCAGATCGGCGACCTGCATGCGGGTTCTTATCGCTGGGAAGCACCTATCCAAAAACCAGAAGATATCAATAACATGAATCTGCCTACCATGGAGGTGGATTTTACCGGTTCTGATGCTCTTCTTGCCCTGGCAGAAGATGTGTTCGCTGGTGTCCTGCCTGTGAAGCGCAAAGAAGCCTGGTTCTGGACCACCGGGCTGACGCAAACCTTTATCCATTTGCGCGGGTTGGAACAAATGATGTTCGATATGATGGACAATCCTGCCTTTGTGCATGCATTAATGGCACTGTTGGCAGAGGGCACAGGCATGTTTTTGGATGAACTGGAGAAAAAGGGGCTTTTGTTTCCCAACTGTGATATTGCTTATTGCGGATCAGGCGGGCTGGGGTTGACCGATGCTCTGCCACAGCATGATTATGCTGGTATTGTCAGGCTACGCGATCAGTGGGGATTTTCGGAAAGTCAGGAGACAGTGGGGGTCTCGCCGCGTATGTTTGCTGAATTCATCCTGCCATATCAGACCCCATTGCTGGAAAAATTCGGTCTCACTTATTATGGCTGCTGCGAACCGGTGGATCAACGCTGGAAGTATTTGAGCAAGATTCCCAATCTGCGGCGGGTTTCGGTTTCGCCCTGGTCAGAACGTAAGAAAATGGCGGACTTTTTGAGGCAGGAGTATGTATTTTGCGTGAAGCCAAACCCGGCCTTGTTGGCTTTTGATCATTTCCCTGAAGAGGAAATCAGACAGTATGTGCGTGAAACTCTGGCGATTGCTGGTGAGTGCCATTTAGAGTTCATTTTAAAAGATGTCACAACGGTCAGGCAACAACCAGAACGCATCATCAGTTGGGTAAGAATCGTCAAAGAAGAAATTCTGGGTTGAAGGTTGTTAGATTCCTGCCAGATTCAGTAGATCGGTCATTAAACCTAAGGCGGTGATTTCAGCGCCAGCGCCGGCACCAGCGATCATGAGCGGTATGTGATTGTGTACACGCGAGTGGATCATAAGTTTGTTGGCGGTGTTATCGAGCAGTCCATATTCGCTGTCACGGGCCACCGCCTTCAACTGGCAGTAACCTCCATTCGGGCCAACAGCGGATACGTAGCGCAGAGTCATGGATTCGGCCATGGCTTGCTGGCGTAACTGCTGGGTGTATCCATTCAGGCGTTTCAATCGTTGAAAGAACTGGTCCTTGGTGTATGCATGGAATTCTTCGGGGTAGAGACTTTCCACATCGATATCGTCGAGTTCCAATGGCCAGCCGACGGTGCGTGCCATTATCAAGGCTTTTCGGGCTGTATCCATCCCGTTGAGGTCGTCACGCGGATCAGGTTCTGTGTATCCTAACATATGTGCGTTTTCGATGGCCTGGGCGTAGGAAAGGTCTTGTTCCATCTCAGAAAAAATGTAATTCAAAGTGCCGCTCAGGCAGCCCTCGATATACTCGACATCATCAAAACCACTCACCAGGTTTCGTAACGCCGCAATAACAGGTGTTCCGGCACACACCGTTGATTCATAGCCTACATTCGCAGAAGAAAAGAATGGTTCTGCAACCGGCCAGGGCTGTACCAGATTGTTTTTGTTGCACATCACCAATGAACAACCCTTTTTCAAGCCTGTTAACAACACCGGATAGAGGGCTTGGGCACTACTTGTATCGACCAGGATGGTGTTAAGGCCAAAATATTGGGCAATGGCAGCAGCGTTATTGGAATCAGGAAGTGTTCGTAAGGGGCTTCCCTCATTCTTTATATTGATGATGTTGCGTAATTGTTCCGGTGTAAAACCAGCAGCATTGTGAACATAGCCAGAACTATCAACAATAGCTGTGATGCGCAACGGCAGATAATACCTGTCTATGGCATTCATCAGTTGCTCACAAAGTGCTT
>Ga0334886_1001196_pt1 | contig 31784 bp, 25 predicted proteins | sample GraSluR1_MG_9_FD_207232 | JGI IMG/M metagenome (GOLD analysis project Ga0334886, IMG submission 207232) | Sludge microbial communities from methane-producing bioreactor in Wageningen University, Netherlands - Granular Sludge_27_06-R1 | ecosystem: Engineered > Bioreactor > Anaerobic >... | reverse complement strand
CGGCTCCCGAACCACGGCCCGGCCCCACCCGGATGCCGTTGCGCTTGGCCCACATGATGTAGTCGGCCACCACCAGGTAATAACCCGGGTAGCCCTTGGTCAAGATGATGTCGATCTCGTAGTCGGCACGCTCGCGGACATGATCGGGCAGCGGGTCGCCGTAGCGCTGCCGCAGCCCGATCTCGGCCTCGTGCCGGAACCAGGACTCCTCGGTTTCGCCGTCGGGCACCGGGAAGACCGGCATGAAGGTGCCATTGCCCTCGTCGAAGCTGGTCTGGCAACGCTCGGCGATCTCGAGCGTCGAGTCGCAGGCCTGCGGATAGTTGCTGAACAGCGTCCGCATCTGGTCCGCGGTCTTCAGGTAGTAGCCGGTGCCGTCGAACTTGAAGCGGTTCGCGTCGCTGACCCGCGAGCCGGACGAGACGCACAGCAAGATGTCCTGGGCTTTGGCGTCCTCGGCATGCACGTAGTGCAGGTCGTTGGTGGCGACCAGCGGCGCGCCGATCTTCTTGGCCAGCCGGAGCAGATCGGAGCGCACCTTCGTCTCGATCGACAGGCCGTGATCCATCAGCTCGACGTAGAAGTTCTCCTTGCCGAAGATCGACTGGAACTCGCTGGCCGAGGCCACCGCCTTGTCGAACATGCCGAGCCGCAGATAGGTCTGTACCTCACCCGACGGGCAGCCACTGGTGGCGATCAGGCCGTCGTGGTACTCGTTCAGCAGCTCCCGATCGGCGCGCGGCTTGTAGAACTGGCCCTCGAGACTGGACCGCGATGACAGCCGGAACAGGTTGTGCATGCCCTCGCGGGTCTGGCTCCAGATGGTCATGTGGGTGTAGGCACCCTTGGCGGCGACGTCGTCGCCGGTGCCGTCGCCGAACTGGACGCGTTTGCGTTCCCAGCGCGGGGTGCCCGGGGTGAGGTAGGCCTCCAGCCCGATGATCGGCTTGATCTCGTGCTTCATGGCGGTCTTGTAGAACTCGTAGGCGCCGAACAGGTTGCCGTGATCGGTGATCGCGATCGCGGGCATGCCCTGGGCTTTGGCCTCCGAGATCAGATCGTCGACGCGCGCCGCACCGTCCAACATGGAGAAATCGGTGTGGTTGTGCAGATGGACGAACCCCTGCGCCATGCGTATCGACCTGCCCTTCCTAGCGTGCCCTTCCAGGCGTGCCCTGCCTCACCCTACCCCGGGTCGTCAGCTGGTGGCCCGAGGCTGCGCCGTCAGCGGATCACACCCTTGCTCGGGTCGCCCAGGGGAACCTGGTCGACCAGGATGACATCGGAGGCGGTGGCGCGAAGATGCGCACTCAGCTCGTTCAGCTTGTCCATGGCCGCACCGGTGGCGTGGGCCTGCAGGTCGTCGGCGGTGCTCCAGCGTTCGATGACGATCAGGCCTTCGCCCTCCTGGGTGGACTGCAGCGCGTACAGTTCGCAGCCCTTCTCCTGATGGACCAGGGGCGAGACCACCCGGAAGGCCTCGATGATCTCATCACGCTTGCCGGGCAGCGGATGGATGATGGCGACGACGTTGAATGGCTCGGCCATGAGTGTTGCTCCTTTGCGATGTGCGCTTTTCAGCGGACGAGGTCAGGGTAGCGAGTCTAGCGGCGCGCGCGGGCCGCTCCGGTCTCCGATGGACTGCCCGATGCCTCGGAGGCCTGCCCGTGGCGACTTCACACGATGGTGTCTCACCTAGTCAGCATCGTCCTGCGGGGGCTGCTGGAGATGGGCGCGCAAGGCCTGCTGGGCGTGGGTGCGTGGCATCTGGGTCCACGACGGGTTCGCCGAGATCCAGGCCGGGTCGGAGACCATCCGGGCGATCGCCAGGCCGGCGGCCAGACAGACGACCACGCTCAGGCTGGTCAAGCCGTTGGCCAGTGCGCTCAGCGGATCGTGGTTGATCATGGCGATCAGCGCCCGGAAGGCGCTCGCTCCCGGGACCATGATCAACACGGCGGGAACCGACAAGGTGATGCGCGCGGACAGGACCCGCTGGGACGCCCACGCCGCCATCAGGCCGACGGCCGTGGTCGCCAGGGTCGCGCACAACAAGGGGTTCGCTCCGGCATCGATCGCCGACAGCCGGCCGAGATTGGCCACCGCGCCGATCCCCGAACACCACAGCGCGACCCGAATGGGCGTGTTGAAGGTGACGGCGAACCCCAGCACGCCCAGGTAACTGGCGAGAATCCGCAGACCTGCCAGCGACCACCACGACAGGTCCGGTGCCGGTATCTCGGTGGGAACCAGCCCGAATGCCCAGGCGATCAGCCACGCTCCCATTCCACAGGCGAGTGTGATCATCGCGGCGTAGAGCAACCGGGACATGCCCGATGTGAAGTCGAAACGTGCCAGATCGATCCCCGCCGTCAGCAGCGGGAACCCGGGCACCAGGAACAGGATGGCCGAGGTGAAAGCCGCAGCATGGAGGGGTTCGGCAGCGTCCGGCAACGCCCATCGCAGGACTTCCGCGGACAGCACGTAGACCAGACAGGCCGCGCAGGCTGCCACTGCCACGATGGCGAGTTGGTTCAGCCGGACCCGGCTCAGCGCCAGTTGGACGCATTTGCCCGCGGCGGCTGCGATTCCGGCTGCGACGCACTCCTGCCAACGCCCGTTGTTGAGGAAGGCGAACGCCGCGCAGGCGCCCGCCGCCGCGACGATCACGAGGCCGGTCGGATACAGCGGTCGACGCTGCTCGACCCGGTCGAGCTGATGCTGGAGGGTGGCCGCCGTGAGCCCAGCAGAGGCCCGCAACGATATCCGCATCAGTGCGCCGAGGCGGTCGGCATTCACAACCGGGGCGGGCACCTCCACCACCTGGGTGCGAAAGGTGCCGTGAGCGCGGGTGGTGGCCACGATTTCGTTGAGGCTGACCTGCGCCTCGATCTGGTCGATGCCCAGCGCTTGAGCCACGCGTCCCATGGCCGCCTTGACCCGATAGGAGCCGGTGCCCGAGGTGAGCATCAGCGATCCCATTCGGCACACGGCGTCCGATTTCTCCGCGAGGAGGGCACCTGGCCCGATGTCGACGTCGTCGACCTCGTTCGTCCGATCGCCTGGGTCGTTCGGCGGGTTCTGGCCGGATGTCATCGCGTTCTCTTCTCGTCCGACATGGGCAGACTCAGGCTTGGCCCCCGGTCAGCTTCCGGCTGGCCGAGATATTCGACAGCAGGGTCAAGATGAACGCGGTGCCGGCCGCGGCGACCATCGCCAGCGTCAGACCGAGTGCATTCGTCGAGACGAACGGGGCCACGAAGGCCGGCAGATAGGCGGTGGCCTCCGAACCGGTGATGCCCACCACTGCCCCGCCGACGGTCGCAGCGGCCAGGGCAGACGCGAAGACCCGCTTGTCGGCGAACATGAATGGGTACGCGGCCTCCACGAAGGTTCCGAAGAAGAAGTTGATCGAGGCGCCCGAGGCGGCCAGGGCCCGCTCACCCGACGAGCGCGGACGCACGATATTGGCCAGGGTGATGCCCAGGCTGACCATCACCAGCGAGGTCATGTCGATCGCCCCGAAGAAGCTGTGCCCCTTCTCGCTCATCTCCACCAGCACCAGGGGCAGAATCACCGAGTGATAGATGCCGAACATGATCGCCGGCCACATCACCAGACCGGCGACCGCACCGGCCAGCAGCGGATTGAAACCGACCAGCGCCTCGATACCGGCCTTCACCGCGCCGCCGAGCCAGCTGGTAGCCGGAGCCAGCACGAAGAAGACGACCAACCCCGACACCAGACCCGAAAGGCCGGCCGAGACGATATTCGCGGTGGTGACCGGCCAGCCCCACGCCAGCGTCCGCCGCATCAGGTAGTAGACGCTGATACCGGCCAGCACGCCGCCGACCAGCCCGCCGATGATGCCGCCGTTCACCGACAGCAGGCCGGCGACTGCGCCCGCCACCACGCCCACCTCGTCCAGGCCCGAGATCTTGCGGGCGGCCACGATCGCCACCACCACGGGGATACCGGCGATCAGGGCGTCGAAGGCCGGGGTGAGGCCGTCCAACCCGGGGATCTTGGAGATCGCCAACACCACAGCCATGGCGATGAAGGCGGGAATGGCGGGCACCATGATGCCGCGGATACTGATCCGCCGCCACGGCGATTCCGTCGTGCCGGCGCCCGCTTCTGCGGATCCCAGGGAGGGCAAGTACTTGAGCTTCCAGTGCCGGGCGAGTCCCGAGGCATAGGAGACCGCGCGTGTGCGGTTGGTCGACCCGGTGGTACCGGAGGCCGCGACCACCGACAGTCCGGCCGCCTGTGCCCCGGCGATCGACGTGCCACCGGTGCCGACAGCCGGCAGCCCGGCCGCTGCCGCGGCGGTGATCGCCTTCGAGTTGGTGTCGCCCGGATCACAGCTGACCAGTACCAGGCCATCGATCTCGCCCGCCGCGACCTGGGCGGCTAGCGCCGCATCGGCCTGGCGGGCGGCGGCGTTGATCTGCTCCAAGGTGCCGTCCATCGCGACTTCGGGACGCAGTTGTTCGTCCAGCACCCACAGCGCGGCGGGTGTGGACCCAGCTGCCGACTCCATCGATGAGGCGGCGGCCACGAATTGCACTGCGGCGACGGTGAGCCCTGCGGTGGACAACTGGCGGATGATCTCGCTCAGCAGCCCGGCGGGATCGTCGCCGCCCTGTGACCTGAGATTGCCACCACTGCTTCCGATGATCGCCACACTGCGCGTGCCGGAATCCATGGTTTCCTCCTCGACGGTTCACGGTGAGCGATGCCTCACCCAGCCAGAACAGTGCCCCCGATGGCGTCGGCCGCCAGGCCGTGCCCGCCAGATGGACGCGGCAGCGCCCTCGGCCGGGCGTGGCGACCCGGCGAACCAATGAACTAGCGTTGCAGGCATGTTGGCAGTCAGCGCTGTGTCATTGTCGTCCACCGATCCTCTGGCCGGTCTGCAGATCGGCGAACGCCCGGAACCGGAGCCGAAGGACGGCTGGAGCATCATCACCATGCGGACGAGCAGCCTGAACCGGCACGATCTGTGGTCGCTGAAGGGCGTCGGACTGCGCCCCGACCAACTGCCGCGGATTCTTGGCTGCGACGGCGCAGGAATCGACGAGAACGGCAACGAGGTCGTCATCCACAGCATCGTCACCAGTCCGGGCTGGAGTGGCCCCGATCCACTCGATCCGCATCGGACGATGCTGTCGGAGGGCGTCGACGGCACATTCGCGGAAAAGGTGCTGGTGCCCACCCATCACCTGGTGCCCAAGCCGGCCCAGCTGAGCTGGAGCACCGCGGCACTGTGCTCGGTCACCCTGCTGACCGCTTACCGGATGCTGTTCACCCAGGCGGGTCTTCGTCCGGGCGATCTGGTGCTCATTCAGGGTGCGGGCGGCGGCGTGAACTCGGCCGCGACCCAGCTGGCCGCAGCAGCCGGCCTGCGGGTCTGGGTGACCAGCCGGGACGAGGACCGTCGGCTGCGGGCGCTCGACCTCGGCGCCGAGCAGGTCTTCGCGTCCGGTGCCCGGCTACCGGAAAAGGTGGATGCGGTCATCGACAATGTCGGTGCGGCGACCTGGAGCCACTCGATCAATGTCTTGCGACCCGGGGGCACGCTGGTGACCTGCGGGGCGACCACCGGGGACCCGGCCAAGACCGAACTCACCAAGATCTTCTTCCGTGAACTGCGCATCCACGGCTCCACAGCCGGCACCATCGGCGAGTTGCGCGATCTGCTGGCCTTCGTGCAGGCCACCGGCATCCAGCCGGTGATCGATCAGGAACTCCCGCTCGACCAAGCCCGCAAGGGTTTCGCCCGCATGGCGGCCGGCGACGTCTTCGGCAATATCGTCTTCAACCACTGACAGGAGAACAATGGCCATCATCACTTCGGCCGAAACCATCGACATCCGCTTCCCGACCTCGCTGGAGGCCGACGGCTCGGACGCGATGAACCCCGACGGCGACTACTCGGCGAGCTATGTCGTGCTGCACACCGATGGCCTCGACGCCGCCGGGCAGCCGCTGGCCGGGTACGGCATCACGTTCACTATCGGACGCGGCAACGACATCGTCTGCATGGCTGCTCGGGAGATCGTGAACCGGCTGATCGGACGCGACGTCGACCAGATGGTCGCCGACATGGGCGGCACCTACCTGAGTCTGTGCTCGGATTCACAGCTACGCTGGCTGGGCCCGGAGAAAGGTGTCGTTCATCTTGCCTTGTCGGCGGTCATGAACGCGGCCTGGGACCTGGCCGGACGACTGGCCGGCAAACCGGTCTGGCGGCTGCTCGCCGATATGACACCCGAGCAGCTGGTGGACATCGCCGACCTGCGCTATCTGGCCGACGTGCTGCCTCGCGAACGGGCACTCGAGATCCTCCGCAAGGCCGAACCCGGCAAGGCGGAGCGCATCGCCGATCTGGAGGCCAAGGGGTACCCCGCCTACACCACGGCGGCCGGCTGGCTCGGCTACTCCGACGAGAAGATGCTGCGCATCATCGCCGAGCAGGAGCAACTGGGCTTCACCGCGGTCAAGCTCAAGGTCGGCGCGAATCTTGCTGACGATATTCGCCGCTGCCGTAAGGCCCGGGAAGCGATCGGCCCGGATCGACCGCTGATGATCGACGCGAACCAGGTGTGGGACGTGCCCACCGCCATCGAGTGGGTCAATGCCCTGAAGGAATTCGATCTGCGATGGATCGAGGAACCGACCAGCCCCGACGACATCCTCGGCCACCGCAAGGTGCGCGAAGGAGTGGCGCCGATCGGTATCGCCACCGGTGAGCACTGCCACAACCGGGTGATGTTCAAGCAGTTTCTCGAGGCCGGCGCGATCGACTATTGCCAGATCGACGCCGGACGCCTGGCCTCCCTGAACGAGATCCTCGCCGTGCTACTGCTGGCTGCCCACTTCGAGGTGCCGGTCTGCCCCCACGCCGGTGGTGTCGGGCTGTGTGAGATGGTCCACCACGCGTCCATGCTCGACTACGTCGCCGTCTCAGGCAGCTACGAGGGGCGCATCACCGAGTACGTCGACAACCTGCACGAGCATTTCGTCCACCCGGTGCGGGTCGCAGGTGGACGCTACCAGGTGACCGGGGACGCCGGCTACAACACCGAGATACTGACTGCCTCCATCGAGGAGTTCCGCTTCCCCGACGGCAGCTACTGGGCCGCCGCCCGCTCCTGACCCCGCGGCCCCTCCAGAGCCCGCTGCCGCCCGGGACGGCACCGGTTCTTGCGCCCCGAATACGAAGCTGCGCCCGATATATCGGGCGCAGCTTCGTATTTCGGGCGCGGGAACGGACCGGGCGCGGGCAGCGCGGGCGGACCGGGCGCGGCGCGGGGAGCGCGGGCGCGGGGGTCAGGCCAGGACTTGGCGGTCGCTGGGGTTGATCGGACGCGGCAGGATGCTTTCCTCGCCGGACAGGAACGTGTCCACACCGTTGGCGCAGCTGCGTCCCTCGGCGATGGCCCATACGATCAGCGACTGACCGCGTCCGGCATCACCGCAGGCGAAGACGCCCGGCACGCTGGTCTGATAGTGATCGTCGCGAGAGATATTGCCGCGCGCGTCCAACTCGACGCCCAGCTGCGAGACAACCCCGTCGGCTTCCGGACCGAGGAAACCCATGGCCAGCAGCACCAGCTGAGCCGGGATGACGCGCTCGGTACCCTCGATCGGCGCGAACCGGGTGGCCGGCCCCTCGACCTCGACGATCCGTAGCCCCGACACCTGACCGTTCTCACCGAGGAACTCGCTGGTGTTCACCGAGTACAGCCGCTCGCCGCCCTCCTCGTTCGCCGAAGCGATCCGATAGATCATCGGGTAGGTCGGCCACGGCTGGGAAGCGGGACGCTCGGCCGGCGGATGAGGCATGATCTCCAGCTGGGTCACCGATCGGGCGCCCTGCCGCAGCGCAGTGCCGAGGCAGTCGTTCGAGGTGTCGCCACCGCCGATGACGATGACGTCCTTGCCCTCGGCGCTGATCTGTCCGGGGACCTGGCCCTTCAGCGCCTTGGTGGCCTGGGTCAGGTACTCCATCGCCTGATGGATGCCGTCCAGTTCACGGCCGGGCACCGGGAGGTCACGCGGACGCGTCGAACCGATCGCCAGCACCACCGCGTCGAACCGTTCGAGCAGTTGCTCGCCGGTGATGTCGCTGCCGACCTTGGTGGACGGCTTGAAGGTGGTGCCTTCGAGCACCATCTGCTTGAGCCGCCGGTCGAGGACCGACTTCTCCATCTTGAAGTTGGGGATGCCGTAACGCAGCAGACCGCCGATCGCGTCGGCTCGCTCGTAGACGACCACAGTGTGTCCGGCGCGGGTCAGCTGCTGAGCCACCGCCAGTCCGGCCGGTCCCGAACCGACCACCGCGACCGTCTTCAAGGTGTGCCAGTCCGGCACCTGCGGGGTGACCCGGCGGTCGGCCCAGCCCTTGTCGATCAGTGCGACCTCGACGTTCTTGATGGTCACCGGATCGCGGTTGATGCCTTCCACGCACGCGGTTTCGCACGGCGCCGGGCACAGCCGCCCGGTGAACTCCGGGAAGTTGTTGGTGGCGTGCAGCCGCTCCAGGGCGTCCTGCCATTCATCGCGCCACAGCAGGTCGTTCCATTCCGGGATGAGGTTCGCCAGCGGGCAGCCGTTGTGGCAGAACGGGATGCCGCAGTCCATGCAGCGGCCCGCCTGCTTGACGATGATCGGCAGCAGTGCGATACCGGGAGTCCCGGGGTAGACCTCGTTCCAGTCCTCCACTCGCTGCGCCACCGGGCGCCGCTCGGCGACCTCGCGAGGAGTGGTCATGAATCCCGTCGGATCAGCCACGAGCAGCCTCCATCATGATCTCGGTCACTTCGGTCTGGGGAAGGCCATTGGCTTTCGCCTCGGCCTGGGCGCGCATCACTCGCGCGAAATCACGTGGTTCCAGCTTGGTGAAGCGACTGGCGAGCACGTCGCGTGGCAGAGCCAGCAACTCGGCCGCCCGCGTCGAGCCGGTGACCTCGTGATGAGTCTTCAACAGCTCGGTGACACGCCGGACGTCGGCATCGGTCATCGGGACCGCATCGACATACTCGGTGTTCAGCACCTCGGGACGCATGTCCAGCACCCAGGCGATGCCTCCCGACATGCCGGCTGCCAGGTTGCGTCCGGTCGGACCGATGATGAGCGCCTCGCCGCCGGTCATGTACTCGCAGCCGTGATCACCGACGCCTTCGACCACGGCGGTCGCACCTGAGTTACGGACGCAGAACCGCTCCCCCACAACACCATTCAGCAAGATCTCGCCCGAGGTAGCGCCGTAGCCGATGACATTGCCGGCGATGATCTGGGTGCTGGCGTCGAAGGTGGACGCAGGATCGCACCGCGCGGCGATGTGCCCGCCCGACAGGCCCTTGCCGAGGTAGTCGTTGGCATCACCGGTCAGCAGCAGGCTGATGCCCTTGGGCAGGAAGGCCCCGAAGCTCTGGCCGGCGGTGCCGACGAACTCGAAGCGGATCGTGTCGTCCGGCAGACCCTTGCCTTCGGTGGCCATCGTGACCTCGTGGCCCAAGATGGTGCCGACGGTGCGATCGACATTGCGGATCGGCAGAATACCGACCACCGGCTCGCCGGATTCCAGAGCAGGCGCGGCGATCTTGATCATCTCCACGTCCAGAGCCTGATCAAGTTCGTGATCTTGCTCGATGACCTGGTGACGAACGGTTCCCTCGGGAACCACCACCTGGTGGAGCACCGGAGACAGATCCAAGCCCCGCGCCTTGTAGTGGCCGACGGCCGCCCGGGTTTCCAGCATGTCGACTCGTCCGACTGCCTCTTCGAGCGTGCGGAAGCCGAGCAGCGCCAGGTATTCACGCACTTCCTGGGCAATGAACTCCATAAAGTTGACGACATACTCGGGCTTGCCGGCGAACTTCGCGCGCAGTTCCGGGTTCTGGGTCGCCACGCCCACCGGGCAAGTGTCCTTGTGGCAGACGCGCATCAGGATGCATCCCGAGGTGACCAGGGCGGTCGTCGCGAAACCGAACTCCTCGGCTCCCAACAGCGCCGCGATGATGACATCGCGTCCGGTCTTCAACTGACCATCGCACTGCACCACAATGCGGTCGCGCAGGCCATTGAGCAGCAGGGTCTGCTGGGTCTCGGCCAAGCCGAGCTCCCACGGGCCGCCCGCATGCTTGATCGAGGTCAACGGAGCCGCACCGGTACCACCGTCGTGGCCGGAGATCAGCACCACATCGGCCTTCGCCTTGCTGACGCCGGCGGCGACCGTGCCCACACCGATCTCGGAGACCAGCTTGACGTGCACCCGAGCCGACGGATTGGCGCACTTGAGGTCGTGGATCAACTGCTTGAGATCCTCGATCGAGTAGATGTCGTGATGCGGCGGCGGGCTGATCAGGCCGATGCCCGGTGTCGAATGCCGGGTCCGCGCGATCCATGGGTACACCTTCGGGCCGGGCAGCTGACCGCCCTCGCCCGGCTTGGCACCCTGCGCCATCTTGATCTGCAGATCTCGGGCATAGCTCAGGTACTCCGAGGTCACGCCGAAGCGACCGGAGGCCACCTGCTTGATCGCGGAGCAGCGCTCCGGATCGTGCAACCTCTCGGGATCCTCGCCACCCTCACCGGTGTTCGAGCGAGCGCCCAGCCGGTTCATCGCGATGGCGAGCGTCTGGTGAGCCTCCAGGCTGATCGAGCCGTAACTCATCGCGCCGGTGCTGAACCGCTTCACGATGGACGAGACCGGCTCGACCTCATCGATATCGATCGGCGTGGCAGCGGGCTTCAGCTCCAGCAAGGCACGCAACGTCATGAGCCGCGACGACCGGTCGTCGACCCGCGCGGTGTAGCGCTTGAACACGTCATAGCGTCCGGTCCGGGTGGCGTACTGCAAGCGGAAGACGCTTTCCGGATCGAACAGATGCTGTTCGCCCTCGCGACGCCACTTGTACTGGCCACCGGTGATCAGGGTGCGGTGCGGCAGCGCATTGGTCGCCGGGTAGGCGTTGCGGTGATGCTCGGCGATATCGTGAGCCAATTCGTCCAAGCCGATGCCCTCGACCCGCGAGCTCGTGCCGGGGAAGAACTCCGCCATGAACTCACTGTTGAGGCCGACGGCCTCGAAGATCTCCGCGCCGCCGTAGGACGCCATCGTGGACACGCCCATCTTGCTCATCACCTTGAGCAGGCCGTGCTCGAGCGCACTGATCACGTTGTGAATGGCCTTTTCAGGTGGCACCGTCACCAGCAGCTCGCGGCGAGCCAGATCTTCGGCGCTCTCGAAAAGCAGGTAAGGGTTGACCGCCGCCGCGCCGTAGCCGACCAGCAGGGCAAGATGATGCACCTCCCGCACATCACCGGCCTCGACGATCATGCCGATATTGGCGCGCATCTTCAGCCGCACCAGGTGGTGATGCATGTTCGCCGTGGACAGCAGGGACGGAATCGGAGCCCGCGAATCGTTGGAATGCCGGTCGCTGAGCACGATGTACAGCGCGCCGTCCTCGATGGCCGCGGTGATCTCGTCACGCATCTCGGCCAAGCGATCACGCAGCGCCTCGGGGCCGCCGGCGGCATCGTAGAGGCAGGTGATGACCCTGGTCAGCCCGTTCGGGTTGTCGGCGCGCTCGGCCAGGTGAACGATCTTCGACAGCTGCTCCGAGTCGATCACCGGGGAGCTGATGACCAGCTGGTTGGCCGATTCGGGCCCCGGCGACAGCAGATTGCCCTGCGGACCGGTGCGCACCTCGAGCGAGGTGACCAATTCCTCGCGGATGGCGTCCAGCGGCGGGTTGGTGACCTGAGCGAAGAGCTGGCTGAAGTAGTCGAACAGCGAGCGCGGCTTGTCCGACAGCACCGGCAGCGGAGTGTCGGAGCCCATCGAGCCGATCGGTTCGGCGCCCGTGTTGGCCATCGGCGCGATGATCATGGCGAGCTCTTCGTGCGAGTAGCCGAAGACCTGCTGGCGGCGCGCCACCGAACTCGAACCGTGCACGATGTGGGTACGCTCGGGCAGATCGTTCAAGAAGACCCGGCCCTGCTTCAGCCATTCACCGTAGGGGTGCTCGGCAGCCAACTGGTCCTTGATCTCCTGATCGTCGATCAGCCGGTGGCTGGCCAGGTCGACCAGCAGCATCCGGCCCGGCGTCAGGCGTCCCTTCTCGCGAACCTGTGCGGCCGGCACATCGAGCACGCCGGCTTCGGACGCGAAGATCACCCGGTCGTCGGTCACCCAGTAGCGGGCCGGACGAAGCCCGTTGCGGTCCAGCGTCGCCCCGATCAGGGTGCCGTCGGTGAAGCTGATACATGCCGGGCCGTCCCACGGCTCCATCAGGCAGGCGTGGTAGTCGAAGAAGTCGCGGTGAGCCTGCGGGAGGTCGTCGTTGTGCTGCCACGCTTCGGGCACCATCATCATCACGGCATGCGGCAGCGAGCGTCCGCCCAGATGCAGCAACTCCAGCACCTGATCGAAGGACGCAGAGTCGGAATCACCGGGCTCACAGATCGGGAACAGCCGGTCCAGATCGCCGGGAATCAGATCGCTGGCCAGCAGCGATTCGCGGGCGCGCATCCAGTTGCGGTTGCCCTTGACGGTGTTGATCTCGCCGTTGTGCGCGATCATCCGGTACGGGTGAGCCAGCGGCCACGACGGGAACGTGTTCGTCGAGAAGCGCGAATGCACCAGCGCGATGGCCGAGGTGAAGCTCTCGTCGGTCAGATCGGGGTAGACCTCGGACAGCTGAGAGGTCGTCAGCATACCCTTGTAGACCAGCGTGCGGGCCGACAGCGACGAGAAATAGATGCCCGCCTCGAAACGTGCCCGGCGGCGCAACGGGAAGACCAGCCGGTCGAGATCGATGCCGCTGGCGTGTTTGCGGTCGCTGACGAACAGCAACATCATGTGCGGCATGACGCCCAACGAGATCGGGCTGAGCGTCTCGGTGCGCACCGGCACCTCACGCCAGCCGTGTACCTTGAGGCGTTCCTCGAGGGCGATCTTCTCGATCGAGATCATCGCCATCTCGCGTTCGGCTTCGTCGGTGGGCAGGTAGGCCATACCCACCGCGTACTCCCCCACCGGGGGCAGCATGAAATCGACTCGTTCGCGCAGGAAAGCGTCCGGAATCTGGACGAGAATACCCGCGCCGTCACCGGCCGCCGCGTCGGCGCCGGTCGCGCCGCGGTGGTCGAGATTGGCCAGAGCCGTCAGGCCGTCCAGAACCAGCTCATGGGTGGGCTTGCCGTCGAGCTTGGCAACGAAGGCTACGCCGCACGCGTCGTGCTCGTAGCTGGGATCGTAGAGCCCCTGCCTGCTGGGTACCGAACTTGTCGAAGTCATCTGCACTCCTGTCTGGGCGCCGCCCGGTAGACACGGTCCAGTCCTGAAGAGTAACCCGGATGTGTTACAGGTTGTTTTCAATGTGTTACAGACTCTTTTCAGCGCGTGGTCGAGCCGGTGCCAATCCTGCGCCCGCGGCGGGGAAACCGAAGGGCCACAACATGACACCGGGCCGTTTGCGCAACTGCCAGATCAATAAGACCAGCGCACCGACAAAGCAGATCACCGAGACGTAGCTGTTGACCCGCCAGCCGCCGACATGATTCACCGGGTCGATGCGGACGGCCTCGATGAAGAAGCGCCCGAACGTGTACCACAGGACATAGCAACTAAAAAGTTTACCCCGGCCGAGCTTGAAACGCCTCTCGGCCCACAGCAGGACGAAACCGCCGATGGTGTTCCAGACCATCTCGTAGGCGAAGGTGGGTTGAAAGGTGTCATAGGACTCGTAGCCGACCGGCCGGTACTGCGGATCGACGTAGAGTCCCCACGGCAGATCGGTGGGACGCCCGAACAGCTCCTGGTTGAACCAGTTGCCGAGCCTGCCGATCGCCTGCGCGAACAGCAACCCCGGAGCCAGTGTGTCGGCGAAGGCCGGGAAGTCGAGCCGGTAGCGGCGGCAGACCAGCCAGGCGGCCAGCGCGCCGACCATCACTCCACCCCAGATCCCCAGCCCACCGTTGCGGATGTTCAGGGCCTGCCAGGGATTGCGTCCGGGACCGAAATAGAGCTGATAGTCAGTGATCACGTGATACAGCCGGGCGCCGATGATGCCGGCGATCACGATGATGAAGACCGCCGAATCGAAGCGATCGGTGTCGCCCCCGCGTGCGGCGAAGCGTTTGCGGCTCAGCCAAGCGGCCACCACGATCCCGGCCAGCACGCAGATCGCGTAGAAGTGAATCACCAGACCGCCCAGCGAGAATCCGCTGATCGGCGGTGCTGGAATCTCCAGCGAAATCATCGGCCGGTCCGACGCACTCCGGCCGCCAGATCGGCAACCTTCTCGCGCAGCGGACGAAGGTCGTCGTTGCCCGCCTCTTCGGCGGAGATGAGGCAGCTGACCAGCGCCGAGCCGACGATGACCGCGTCGGCGTAGGCGCCGACTTCGGCTGCCTGGTCGCTGTTCGACACTCCGAGGCCGACGCCCACCGGAAGGCTGGGATCGGCGGCCCGGGCACGCTCGACGATGACCGGGGCGGCCGACGAGGTCTGAGCACGTGCTCCGGTGACTCCCATCACCGACGTCGCGTAGACCCACCCGCGGCAGGCGCCCATCGTCGTGGTGATGCGCTCATCCGACGAACTCGGCGCGATGAGGAAGATCCGGTCCAGCCCGTGGGCGTCCGAAGCCGCCACCCACTCCCCGGCCTCGTCGGGAGTCAGATCGGGGGTGATCAGTCCCGCACCTCCGGCGGCGGCCAGATCGCGTGCGAAGGCCTCCACCCCATAGCGGTAGACCAGATTCCAGTAGATCATCACCATCGGGGTGGCGCCGGCTGCGGCGACGGTCTCCACCGCGGTGAACAGATCGTGGGTGTGCACTCCGCGTTCGAGAGCCTTGGTGGTGGCGTGCTGGATGACCAGCCCGTCCATCATCGGGTCCGAATAGGGCATGCCGATCTCGACCAGGTCGACGCCCACGCCGTCGGTGCCTTCCACCAGGGCGCGCATGGCCGCAAGCGAACCGGGCACGGTCGGGTAGCCGACCGGCAGGTAGCCGACCAAAGCGGAGCGCCCTTCGTCCTTGGCGGCCTTCAGTACCTGACCCGAGATGCCGAGCCGGGCATCGAGCACGTTCGTACCAGCTGTGTTCACTTCAGGGCTCCCGTCGAATGATCGGCCTCACCGCGGATGCCGAAATACTTCATCGCGGTGTCCACGTCCTTGTCGCCGCGACCGGAGATGTTGACCACGATCACCGGTCTGGTCTGCGGATCCTGCTCGGTCAGCCGCAATGCGAGCCTGCGGGCCCCGGCGACCGCGTGTGCGGATTCGATGGCCGGCATGATGCCCTCGGTGCGGCAGAGCAGCTGGAACGCGTCCATCGCTTCGGCATCGGTGACCGGCTCGTAATGGGCACGCCCGGATTTGGCCAGCTGTGCATGCTGTGGGCCGACGCCCGGATAGTCGAGTCCTGCCGAAATGGAGTGCGATTCGATGGTCTGGCCATCGTCGTCCTGGAGCACGAAGGTGCGGGTGCCGTGCAGCACGCCGACCGAGCCGCCGGTGATGGATGCGGCATGATGTCCGGTCTCGACTCCCTCACCGCCGGCTTCGAAGCCGTACAGCCCGACCTCGGGATCGTCGATGAAATCGGCGAACATACCGATGGCATTCGATCCCCCACCGACGCAGGCGCAAACCGCATCGGGCAGCCGGCCGTAGCGCTCCAACATCGTGGCGCGGGTCTCGGTGGAGATGATCCGCTGGAACTCGCGGACGATCTTGGGGAACGGATGCGGGCCCGAGGCCGATCCGATCAGGTAGTGGGTGTTGTCGACATTGGTCACCCAATCCCGCATGGCCTCGTTCATCGCATCCTTGAGGGTGCGGCTTCCGGCTGCCACCGAAACCACCTCGGCGCCGAGCAGCTGCATGCGGGCCACGTTGAGCGCCTGACGCTGGGTGTCCACCTCGCCCATGTAGATGCGGCACTCCATACCGAACAGCGCTGCGACGGTGGCGGTCGCCACGCCATGCTGACCGGCACCGGTCTCGGCGATCACCCGGGTCTTGCCCATTCGGCGGGTCAGCAGTCCCTGACCCAGGACATTGTTGATCTTGTGCGAACCGGTGTGGTTGAGATCCTCGCGCTTGAGCAGCATCTGGGCGCCGCCGCAGTACTCGCTGAAACGCTTGGCCTCGGTGAGCGGGCTCGGGCGTCCGGCGTAGTTGACCTGCAGGTCGCGCAACTCCTCGCCGAACGCCGGATCTTGTTGGGCCTGCTCGAACTCGGCGTCCAACTCTTGCAGCGCAGGGATCAGCGCCTCGGGGACGAACCTGCCCCCGAAGGCATCGAAGTGACCGCGCATGTCGGGGAAATCAGAGAGCTTCATCGTTATTCCTGAGAGTTGATGGAACCGGCGGCGATCATCGCAGCGATCGCCGCCCCGGGGTTGGCGTCGGTGACCAGCGCTTCGCCGACCAGAATGGCGTGGGCGCCGGCAGCGCTGACGCGCGCTGCATGCGCGGGGGATTTGATTCCTGATTCGGCGACCTTGACCACGCCGTCGGGGATGGCCCCGGCGATGCGCTCGAACATCGACAGATCCACGTCGAGGGTCTTGAGGTTCCGGTTGTTGACGCCGATCAGCTCAGCACCCAAAGCCACCGCCCGCCGCGCTTCTTCAGGAGTGTGCACCTCGACCAGGGCGGTCATGCCGAGTTCGGTCGTCAGCTGATGGAGCCGGCTGAGCTGCTTGTCATCGAGGGCTGCCACGATCAGCAGAATGAGATCTGCGCCGTGGGCACGCGCTTCGTAGATCTGGTACGGCTCGACGGTGAAGTCCTTGCGAAGGATCGGCTGATCGACCCGCCAGCGCACCAGATCCAGATCGGCCAGCGAGCCGCCGAAGCGACGCTGCTCGGTCAGGACCGAGATCGCCGCCGCACCACCCCCGGCATAGGCGAGCGCGAGTTCTGCCGGGTCGGAGATCTCGGCGAGTGCCCCCTTGGACGGGCTGGATCGTTTGACCTCGCAGATGATCGACAGTTGCGGTGCACGAAATGCCGGCATCGGATCGCGGACTGCCGGTGCGGTCTCGATCTGCGCGATCACCTGATCGAGCGGGGTCTGCGACTGGCGGTCCGCCAGGTCGTCGCGGACGCCGGCGATGATCTGGTCGAGCACGGTGCTCATGCATCCTCCTGTTCCCGGTCATCGACGCTACCCGCACTCACCGACAGGGTCTCGTGTCTGCCCGCGCGCGAGACCGCACCGAGAACGGCGGCTGCCTTGTTCTGGGTCTCGCGGTCCTCGCTGTCGGGCACCGAGTCCGCCACGATCCCCGCGCCGGCTTGCACATAGGCAATTCCGTCGCTGATCACAGCGGTGCGGATCGCAATCGCAGCATCCGAATCGCCGGCGAAATCGAAGTAGCCGACCACTCCCCCGTAGGGTCCGCGGCGGGTTGTCTCCAGTTCGTCGATGATCTGCATCGCGCGCACCTTGGGGGCACCCGACAAGGTGCCCGCCGGAAAACAGGACATGGTGACGTCCAGGGCGCTGTGGCCGGGCTTGATGCATCCGCTGACGCTGGCTTCGAGGTGCATGACATGGCTGTAGCGGTGCACCTGCATGAACTCGGTGACCTCGACGGTGCCCGGTTCGCAGACCCTGCCCAGGTCGTTGCGGCCCAGATCCACCAGCATCAGGTGTTCGGCGCGTTCCTTCTCGTCGGCCAGCAGCTCGCGTTCCAGCCCCAGATCCGCCGCCGGGTCGGCACCCCGGGGCCGGGTGCCCGCGATCGGACGCGTGGTGGCCAGGCCGGACTTGACGGTAACCAGTGCCTCGGGGCTGGAACCCACCAGTGCGAACTGCTTGCCGTCGCGCTCGAGTTGCAGCAGGTACAGATAGGGACTGGGATTGGCCTGCCGCAGTTCTCGGTAGATGGACAGGGCATCGGCGTCCGTGTCGATCTCGAAACGCTGGCTGGGTACCACCTGGAAGATGTCGCCGGCCCGGATGTGCTCCTTCGCCGTCTCGACCATCTCGACGAACTCTTCGTGGCTGCGTTGGCGTCGGACCACGGCGGGCGCTGCGTCGGTGCGGACGGCGACCATGCTGCGGTGCGGTTCGGCGAGCCGGGCGGCCATCTGCTGGATGCGAGCAACGGCGTCGTGCCAGGCCAGCGCGGCCCGCTGTGAGGACGCATCAAAATTGATGGCGTTGGCGATCAGCCAGATCTCACCGGTGTGATGATCGAGGACCGCCAGATCGCCGGCGGCCATCATGACCATCTCCGGCACCCCGATGTCATCGGGATTGCTGTCGGGGATGCGCTCTCGTTCACGAATGAGGTCGTAGGCGAGATAGCCGACCATTCCCGAGGTGAACGGCGGCAACTCGGGATCGCGCGGAGTGTGCAGCAGACGCAGGGTCTGGTCCAGCACGTCCAGCGGGCGTCCGGTTTGCGGCAGCCCGGCGATCGGGCGGTTCAGCGTCCAGGTCGACTCGCCGCGGTCTCCGATCAGGGTGGCGACATTGTTCACGCCGATAAATGACCAGCGCGACCAGGTGCCCTGCTCCGCGGACTCGAACAAGAAGGTGCCCGGCCGATGATCGCACAACTGCTGGAAGGCGCCGACCGGGGTGATGTCGTCGGCGAACAGCCGGACGTAGACGCTGATGACCCGGCGGTCGGCAGCAGCCACGAACTCATCAAGGCTGGGATGGATCTGTGCCTCGTCGATCATTACGCATCGTCCTCGGTGGAGCGGGCTTCGTCCGGGTCGTCGGCGAGCAGTACGCCGCCCGCGTCGAAGCAGCTTTCCGCCCCGGTGTGACAGGCGGGGCCGGTCTGGTCGACGACCAGCAGCAGGGTGTCACCGTCGCAGTCGATGGATACCTCGCGCACCCGTTGGGTGTGGCCGCTGGTAGCACCCTTGCGCCACAGCTCGCTGCGGCTGCGCGACCAGTAGGTGGCCTGGCGGGTGTCCAGAGTGAGCGCGAGCGAATCGTCGTTCATCCAGGCCATCATCAGCACCCGTCCGCTGGTGGCGTCCTGCACTATCGCCGGCACGAGACCCTGAGCGTTGCGGGTGAGCCTGGCAGCAATATCAGGCGAAAGCGGAGGAATCGACTCGGACATATGGCCTATTGTTCCGCATTCGCCGGCGGCTGCCCAACGGCGCTGTCTTCGTGGTCATTCAGATGGAGTAGAGTGCCATACATAGAGGACCTAGGGATAGGGGCGCTATGCATATCGACAAGGACCTGGTGGCCGCCTCGGCGACGCCGCTCGTCCTGGGAATACTCGCCGACGGCGAATCATACGGCTACGCGATCCTCAAACGGGTCAATGAACTGTCCGGAGGTCAGATGCACTGGACCGACGGCATGCTCTATCCCCTGCTGCACCGGCTCGAGCGCCTCGGCCTGGTCGAGTCGTCGTGGGGCACTTCCGATATCGGACGCAAACGCAAGCATTACGCCATCACATCCGCCGGACGAGCCGCACTCGTCGAACGCCAGGAGCAGTGGACCGTTGTCGCAGACGCTTTGGCACAGGTCTGGCGCAGCACCCAGCAGCCGGACCGCATCATCGAGGAGTGGGCATGACCGTCGACGAGCTTCAGCCCGACCCGCATGAAGGCCTCGAGGCCCAGATCGCGCAGTGGCGCCGCTACGTACAGCGCCGCGAAGCTATCTCGGCGGCCGACGTCGACGAGATGGAAGATCACCTACGCGAACGAATCGATGAGTTGAGCGCTGCCGGCCTGGACGACGAGGAGTCGTTCCTGGTCGCGGTCAAGCGCATGGGCAGCCTGGACGCGGTCTCGCAGGAGTTCGCCCGGGAACACTCCGATCGGCTCTGGAAGCAACTCGTGCTGGTCTCCTCCTCCCCTGCCGGGAGCACCCGCACCAGCCGCGAACTGGCCGTCATGTTGGTCGTGGCCATGGCGGCCGGCCTGGCGACGAAGGCCGGCCTTCAGCTGCTCAGCGCGACATCCTTCGCCCTCAATGCAGCGCTGATCGTCCTGCCGTTCGTGGCCGGCTACCTCGGCTGGAAGCGCCGCTTGTCGGGGCCGGCGATCGCGGTCACCGCGGCGATCTTCGTCGTGCCGGCCATCGCAATCAATGTCTACCCCTTCGATGCCGGCGGATCGACGATGATCATCGCCGCCTTGCACACGCCGGTCGTCGCGTGGGGTGCGGTCGGCCTGGTCTATGTCGGGGGCCGATGGCGATCACAGGATCGCCGGATGGACTTCGTCCGTTTCAGCGGTGAACTCGCGATCTACTTCACCCTGCTGGCGCTCGGCGGTGGAGTGCTGCTGGGCTTGCTTGCGACGGTGTTCGGACTGGCGGAGGTGCCGTCCGGGGTCATCGAGTCCGTCATGGCGGACTGGCTGCTGCCCTTGGCGGTCCCCGGCGCGCTGGTCGTCGCGGGCTGGCTGGTCGAAGCCAAACAGAACGTCGTGGAGAATATCGCGCCGGTACTGACCAAGGTCTTCACGCCGCTCACCCTCATGATGCTGGTGGCCTGCCTGGTTGCGCTGATCCGTGCCGGTAGCCTCGTCGAAGCCGACCGGACACTGCTGATCGTGATGGACGCGATCCTGCTGCTTGTGCTGTGCCTGCTGCTCTACTCCATCTCGGCCCGCGACCCGTTGGCACCACCGCAGTTCTTCGACGGCCTGCTGGTCGCAGTGCTCGTCGCGGCGCTTGCGGTTGACGCGGTGGCCATGACCGCGATGGCGAGCCGCATCGCGGAGTTCGGGGCCAGCCCCAACAAGGTGGTGGCGCTCGGACTCAACGTCTTGTTGCTGGCCCAGTTGGCCTGGTCGGCCGTGCTCGGCGGCGGTTTTTGTGCCGGCCGGCGTCCGTTCGCCCAGCTGTGCGGCTGGCAGACCCGCTTCCTGCCCGCCTACCTGATCTGGGCGGGATTCGTCGTGCTGGTCGTTCCCCCGGTCTTCGGCTTCGCCTGATCGGCCCGGACCGAGCGACCTCAGCTGCCGGTGAATGCCGTCAGACGGTCTGTCTCATCGGCCACCAGCCGGTAGGCCTCGGAGTCCAGGTCGCTATCGATGTTCAGCCGGACGCTCGCTCTTGCCTTGGTCAGGCTCCTCTTCCAGGTGCCGGCATCGGTGGCATCGATCACCACCAGGCCTCCCCCGGCCTCGCTGAACTGCACTCGGGCGTCCCCAGCCGGGTGCCCGGGACTGCGCGGGAAGTTCGGCTTGAGGTAGCTCAGGAAGACCTCGTCGAAGGTGGGCAGCAGAAATGCCCTGCCGCTGCCGTCGTCCCACCCGACACCGTCAGCGGCCCGCTCGGGCGCGTACCACAGCTCGGTCTCATCGACGCTGATCGAGGTCAATCCGAGGTCACCGATCACCGCGCGGATCTGGCCGAGCGTCAGCGTGCACCAGCGCGCCAGATCACGAACGCTCGCCGGACCATGCCAGGTGAAGAATCGCCGGACGAGCTCGCGGGTGGCATCCTGCGCGTCGAATTGCGCCCGATCAGGCTCGAGGACCTCGTCCACCAGGGCGTAGCTGTGCTCGGTACCGACCAGCGGCCCGGAACAGATCAGCCCGCGCAGTTCGGCCAGCATCAGCAGATGGCCCACCACCTGCCCGTGCGGAGCCCCGGTGGCCGGCAACAGCGGTGCCAGCTGCTTGCGGGTGAGGTGATTGCGGCCCGCGAGCTCGCGCTGCAGAACCTCGAACCCGCGATCCACCAGATCGTGGTCCACGCCGAGCTGTCGATGCCTGGCCGGCATCGAGGACGCCACCTTCTCGCCGGTCAGCCGCTGCAACCAGCGCAGGTCGTCGCGATGGACGTAATGCCAGGTCGGACGCAGCACATGGGCCCGGACGATCACCCCGGCGTCGATCGACGCCCGGACCCCTGCATCGTCCAGCCCGGTGCGCATGCCGATCGACCAGCGAGCAGTGCCCGGATCCTGGGACTGCACGGCCAGGGCCTCGCTCACGTAGCCCGCAACGGTGCTGGCCGCTCCCGTCAGATGCTGGGTGGCCAACCGCTGCTCGAGCACTCGCCGGACATCCATCCTCGTTGCGCTGCCGGACGGCCCGGGATCAGCCGAGCTTGTCGAGAATCAGTTCGCGGACACGCGCGGCGTCCGCCTGGCCCCTCATGGCCTTCATGACCGCGCCGATCAGCGCGCCGGCGGCCTGCACCTTGCCGTCGCGGATCTTCTGTGCCACGGCGGGATTGGCCGCAATCGCGGCATCGACCGCAGCAGACAGTGCCCCGTCATCGCTCACCACGGCCAGCCCGCGGGCAGCCACCACCTCGGCCGGCTCACCCTCACCGGCCAGCACACCGTCGATCACCTGGCGGGCCAGCTTGTCGGTCAGGGTGCCGTCGTCCACCAGCGCCTGCAACGCGGCGACCTGGGTGGGCGCCATACCCATCTCGTCCAGCGCCACCCCCGCCTCGTTCGCGCGGCGAGCCAGCTCGCTGACCCACCACTTGCGGGCTGCCGCTGCCGGAGCACCCGCTTCGACGGTGGCCCCGATGAGGTCCAGCGCGCCTTCGACGCCGTTGATATCGCGCATCTCGAGGTCGGTGAAGCCCCATTCGGCCTGCAGCCGGGCCCGGCGCTGGGCCGGCGGCTCGGGCAGGGTGGCGCGCAATTCTTCCACCCATTCACGGCTGGGCGCCACCGGGACCAGATCGGGCTCCGGGAAATACCGGTAGTCCTCCGCCTGTTCCTTCGAGCGTCCGGCGGTGGTGTAGCCACCCTCATTCCACATCCGGGTTTCCTGGTGCACGCGGCCACCGGCCGCCAGCACCGCGGCCTGCCGGCAGATTTCGTAGCGCAGCGCGCCCTCGACCGACTTCAGCGAGTTCACGTTCTTCGTCTCGGTGCGGGTGCCCAGCCGGGTCGAACCCTTCGGCATGAGCGAGATGTTGGCGTCGCAGCGCATATTGCCGCGTTCCATCTTCGCTTCCGAAACCCCCAGCGCGCGCATCATCTCGCGTAGGTACTCCATGTACGCCCGCGCCACTTCGGGACCCTTCGTCCCGGTGCCGAGGACCGGCCGGGTGACGATCTCCATCAGCGGGACCCCGGCGCGGTTGTAGTCGACCAGCGAGTGACCGGCGCCCTGGATACGTCCCGCGCCACCGACGTGGGTGTTCTTGCCGGCGTCCTCTTCCATGTGCACCCGCTCGATCGGGATCACGTACTCCTGGCCGTCGACCTCGACGGTGACCTCGCCGTCGACGCACAGCGGCTCGTCGTACTGGGAGACCTGGTAGTCCTTGGGCATGTCGGGATAGAAGTAGTTCTTGCGCGCGAATCGGCTCCAGCCGGCGATATCGCAGCCCAGGCTGAGCCCGATCCGGATCGCCGATTCGATCGCCTTCTTGTTGACCACCGGCAGCGAGCCGGGCAGCCCCAGGCAGACCGGACAGGTGTGGGTGTTCGGCTCGCCGCCGAACTCGGTCGTGCAGCCGCACCACATCTTGGACGCGGTGCTGAGTTCGACGTGCACTTCGAGGCCGAGCACCACATCGAAGCGCTCCAGCGCCTGGTCGTAGTCCATCAGCTCATCGCTGGCGTACACACTCATCGCGCATCCTCCTGGTGAGCCGCCCGCTGCCCAATGTCGGGAATCCGGGAAAGCAATGGGCCGCCCCATCGGTCGTTCAGCGCTGCCTCCAGGGCACCGCCCACCAGATAACAGCGATCGTCGGCCATCGCGGGCGCCATCGTCTGAAGGCCAACCGGCAGCCCGTCGCCGGGAGCCAGCCCGATCGGGAAGCTCGCCGCGCTGATGCCTCCCAGGTTGGCCGGAATGGTACACAGATCCGACTTGTACATCGCCACCGGGTCGTTGAGCCGCTCACCGATCTTGAATGCGGTGGTGGGCGCCGTCGGTGAGACGAGCACGTCGCACTGCTCGAAGGCGGACGTGAAGTCCCGCGCGATCAGGGTGCGCACTTTCTGCGCCGACCCGTAGTAGGCGTCGTAGTAGCCGGCCGACAGCGCGTAGGTACCGATGATGATGCGCCGCTTCGCCTCGTCGCCGAATCCGGCGGCGCGGCTCAGCCGCATCACCTGTTCGGTGGACGCCGACCCGTCGTCCCCGGCCCGCAGGCCGTACCGCATGCCGTCGTAGCGCGACAGATTGGAGGACACTTCGGCGGGCATGATCAGGTAGTAGGCGGCCAGCGCGTGCACGAAATGCGGGCAGCTGACCTCGACGATCTCGGCGCCCAGACTCGACAGCAGGTCGACAGCCTCGGAGAAGCGCTGCTCCACCCCAGGCGCATATCCTTCACCACCGAGCTCGCGGACGACGCCGATGCGCAGGCCCTTGACATCGGCCTTGCGGGCCGCGGCCGCCATGCCCGGCAGCGGCGCATTGATCGAGGTGGAATCCGCCGGGTCGTGGCCGCCCATGACCTCGTGCAGCAGCGCCGCGTCGAGCACGGTACGAGCGCACGGTCCGGGCTGGTCGAGCGACGAGGCCATCGCGATCACGCCGTAGCGGGAGACGCCGCCATAGGTGGGCTTGACGCCGACCGTTCCGGTGATCGAGGCCGGCTGGCGGATCGAACCGCCGGTATCGGTGCCGATCGCCAGCGGAGCCTCGAAGGCCGCCAGGCACGCCGCCGAACCGCCGCCCGAGCCACCCGGGATCCGCTCCAGATCCCACGGATTGCGGGTCGGACCGTAGGCGGAGGTCTCGGTCGAGGAACCCATCGCGAACTCGTCCAGATTCGTCTTGCCGAGGATCACCAGGCCGGCGGCAAGCAGCCGGTCGACGACCGTGGCGTTGTACGGCGGAATCCAGCCCTGCAGAATGCGCGAGCCGGCCGTCGTGGGCAGCCCCTGATAGCAGAAGAGGTCTTTGACCCCGATCGGCACTCCTGCCAGGGGGCCCAGCTTCTCGCCGGCCGCGATCCTGGCGTCCACCGCGCGTGCCTGTTGCAGGGCGCGCTCGGCATCGACGGCCAAGAAGGCGTGAACGTCGGCGTCCACCTGTTCGATGCGATCAAGACACTCGCGGGTGATCTCTTCGGAGCTTTGTTCCCCGGCGGCGATCCGGCGGCCGAGTTCGGCTGCGGTCTGGGTGATCGTGGACGCCATCACTGCTCCAGATCCAAGATGCGCGGGACGCGGAACTGACCGTCCTCGACGGCCGGCGCTGCCGCCAGCATGGCAGAGGCCGGGAAACTCGGACGCACCTGGTCCTCCCGGAAGACGTTGACCAGAGGTACTGCATGCGACATCGGTGGCACGTCCGCCTCAGCGACCTCGGCAACACTGGCCACCGAGGTCAGAATCACATCCAGTTGCGGAGCCAGCCGGGCCAGTTCCTCCTCAGTCAGTTCGATGCGGGCCAGATCGGCCAGCCTCGCGACGTCCTGCGCGGTCAAAGCCACGAGCACTCCTGTTGTTCGGTCAGCACCACCGTCTGGTGGCGGCCGGGCGGCCCGGGTGGTCGCCGGCTACCGACACATCTTAGAGCGTCGTCCCGCGGTCGCGCTCAAGACGCCTCGGCCGCAGGCATCTCCACGCGGGCGGCCATCAGCTGCTCGATCTCCTCCAGGGTCCGGTTCGAGGTCTCCGGCAGCTTCCGGGCGGCCAGCACCAGGGCGACCACATTGAGCACTGCGAAGGTCATGAAGACCGGGCCGAGACCGACCAGGCCGAGCAGCACCGGGAAGCTGAAGGTGATCAGTGCATTGGCCAGCCACTGCACCAGCACCGACAGGCCGACGCCCAGCCCGCGAATGCGCAGCGGGAAGACCTCCGAGATCATCACCCAGGTCACCGGGGAGACCGCGCCCTGCTGGCCGGTGAGGAAGACCAGCATCAGCGCCAGCACCAGCCAGGTGGCTCCCTGCCCGTCGGTGACAAGGGAGATCACGCCGATGCCGAGCAGCGAGAAGATGATCAGCGACTGGCCCAGGGCCAGCAGCTTCTTGCGCGGCAGCCGGCGCACCAGCAGCAGGCCGACCAGCGCCGCCAGCACGCTGATGACACCGTTGGCGATGGTCGCAGTCAGTGCGGCGTTGGTCCCGATGCCCGTCGATTCCAGAATGCGCGGCGCGTAGTACATGATCGCGTTCACGCCGGTGATCTGCTGGATCACCGACAAACCCATACCGATCACCACGATCCGCAGCACCCAGGGCCGGCGCAGGGCGGCCCAGCCGAGAGATTCCTGCGAGTCGCTCTTGTCGATCGTCGAGCGGATCTCATCGATCTGAGCGTCCACATGCTCCGCGGCGACCCGTTCCAGCGAGCGGCGAGCATCGGCCTCGCGATTCTGCGCGACGTACCAGCGCGGCGATTCCGGCATCAACCGCATGCCGACCCACAAGCCGATAGCTGGGATCGAGGCGAGCAGCAGCATCCACCGCCACGACGACGATTCGCCGTACAGGTGCGCAATGAGCGCGTTGTTGGTGTAGGCCAGCAGCTGCCCGGTGACGATCATCACCTGATCGACCGCCACGATCGAGCCGCGCCGCTCGGCCGGTGAAACCTCGGCCAGGTAAACGGGCACGGTCGTGGACGCACCGCCCACGGCCAGACCCAGCACGACCCGGAAGAACGCCAGGAAGTGCACGGTCGGCGACAACGCGGCGCCGACGGCGCCGACGAAGAAGATGATCGCCAGCCACAGCAGCATGCGACGGCGTCCGTAACGGTCGGACAGGTTGCCGCCGAAGACCGAACCGAAGGCGGCACCGATCGGCAGCGCAGCGGTGATGATGCCCTCTGCGACATCGCTCAGGCCGAGGCCGCCCTGGTCGACAGGATGAGCCATGAACGGCAGCGCGCCGGAGATCACACCGGTGTCGTAGCCGAACAGCAGGCTGCCCAGCGTCGCGATCAGCGCAACCGCCCAGATCGGTAGCGGACGAATGATAGAACTGCTTCTGGCCGTCGACATCCGACCGTTCCTCCTAGCTGAAGCCCTGGTGGCTCCGCTGCAACATAGTAGATGCAATGTCATGTGATCGAAACACGTCCGATTCGTGGCCGGTTTGGCCGGTTGGCAGACTGATACCATGTTCTTGCTTCGAATCCAGATGCCTGACCGCTCCGGCGCCCTCGGTCAGGTGGCCACCGCTATCGGATCGGTGGGTGCGGATATCCATCTGATCGAGGTCGTCGACAAGGCTTCATCGCAGACTGTCATCGACGATTTTCTGCTGCAGTTGTCCTCGGACACGCTGCCCGAGGACCTCGTGTCGGCCTGCCTGCAACTCGAAGGTGTGCAGGTGCTGTGGCTTTCCCGGTACCCCGACGGCTATGGCATCGAGTCGGACGTCGCCATTGCCAGCGAGATCGGCGACAATCGCGACCGCGCCCTCGAGGTCTTGCTGGAGCGGGTTCCCCAGGTCTTCCATGCCCAGTGGGCTGCAGTGGTCGGGGTCCAGGAGCAGAAGATCTTGATGGGCACCGAGAATGCGCCACAGCTGGGTGCCGATCAGATCGCCGCACTCGAGCCGTTCACCACCGAGCATTTCTCGGAGATGTCGGAGGCCTGGCTGCCGGGCTGGGGTTCGGTCGCGCTGGCGGTCATACCTGCCGGCAAGGACCGTCTGCTGGTGGCTGCCCGGCACGGCGGACCCGACTTCCTCGAATCCGAGCTCTACCGGCTGCACCATCTCGTCCGGCTCACCAGGGGTTCGGTCGCCGACGGCGGACTGGCCGGCCCGCCAACCCATCCTGCGGACGAATAGCTGACATGCTGGTGGCATGAGCAATGTCTGGTGGCAACTGCTACTGGCGTTCGGCTACGGCCTACTGGGCTCGCTCATCCCGGTGATCAACGGCGAGGCGTTCGTCGTCGCCGCGATCGCCACCCATCTCATCGGCCCGGTCGAAGCGGGCATCTGCCTGGGGCTCGGCCAGGGCGTGGGCAAGATGATCCTCTTTCAGGTCGTCCGGCAGGCCAAGCGGCTGCCGGTGCTGCATCGCAAGCTGCTGTCGCGTCCCGAACCCCAACCGGGAACCTGGCGCTACCGCTGGGCTCGTGTGATGAGGTGGGGAATCGCACTGGTCGAGCATCCGCGATGGGGGCCGCTGGGCGTCTTCTTGTCCGGATCGGTCAGCGTACCGCCGAACTATCCCACCACGATCCTGGCGGCGACCACCAAGGCGAACTTCGCGGTCTTCTCGATCTTCATGACGCTGGGCTTCATCACCCGCTATGTGGTGGTCGGGCTCGCCGTCACCGGGGTCTTCCAGCGGTTCTCGTGAGCTCGGCCGCATCGCGCCGACCGGCCGGTCTCAGGCCGTGATCCCCATCAGGATCTTGTAGAAGTAGTTGCCCAGCAGGAACAGAGCGACCACGACCGCGGAGAAGATCCCGGTGACGGTGAAGCGGACACGCTTCTTCTGTTTGGTGGTCGGGACGCGCTGCGGCCCCCACTCGCCCACCTTCGGCTGCACCCGCACCGGGATGTCGGAGTTGAGGTTGAGGTCGCTGAAGATGACGCTCAGCCTGTTCACGATGGACTTGAACCGCATGGTGTCGATGGTACTGGGCGTCAGCCGGCAAGTTGTTCGGTGACGAGCCCACCGGCCTGCTGCAGATTGGTCAGCAGCCGCGCGGCCGACGCGACCGGCCAGCCTGCCAGTCCACAGGCCGGGGTCAGCACGACCTGGGGGCCGAGCACCTCCGGCGGCATCTCGAAGGCCCGCAGGATGCGCACCGTCGCGGTGGTCAATTCGTCGGCCGAGGGCACCCGAACCTCATCGGTGCGGGCGATACCCAGGGCAAGGGTGCCTCCGTCGCTGATCCAGTTGCCACAGGCGTCCAGCTCCGCGGTGCCGAGATAGCGAGCATCCAGCGAAAGCCCGGTGAACCCGGCCCTGCCCGCCAGGTCGACCGGCAGACCCTGGCCGCAGCTGTGAATCCAGACGCCGTCGACGCCCTCGACGGCGTGCACCGCGGAGACGATCTGGCGCCAGCTGCTGGTCACCACGCCGCGGTCGGGCACTGGATAGCGGTGCAGCCCCGAGAAGGTCGGCAGTGTGCCGCCCAGCACCGCCCCGATGACCGGCTCGTCGAGCTGGACGATGAGCCGCCGTCCCAACCGCGCCACCAGCCGGGAGGCCAGCTGCGCCACCGCCTCGGCGAGCGCCTGCGTGAGATCGCGGCAGGCCCCCTCGTCGGCAAGAACGTGGGTCATGGTCGGATGAGCGAGCCGCACCGACGTGGCCAGCGTCCAGGGGCCGGCCAGCGCAACCTTCAGCGCACCGCCGTAGTCCTGGGTGAGTTCTTCGATGTCGTCCAGGTCGCTGCTCCACCAGCGTTGGGCGCGCCGCTGCGCCGCATCGGCGCGGGCGGCCAATCGCCAGCCGTCGGCGGTCAACTCGCAGGGTTGTTCGAGCAGCCCGAGGGTTCGCCCGATCATCGCCGAGGACGCGTCCCTGGCGGGCAGTTCGGGCCAGGCCAGCAGATCGGGCAGCAGATCGGCGACGATCCGGGTGGACTCCCGGAAATCGCGTCCGGGCATGGAGCCCAGCGCAGTGATGATCATCAGGCCGCCCTGTTGGCGGAGCGGACGGCCGAACTGATGACCGAACTGCCGATCACCCGGTCGCCGTCGTAGCAGACCGCATACTGGCCGGGTGCCACCCCTCGGTACCCCTCGTCCAGACGCATCACGATCTGCTCGTCCTCCATGCTGATCCACCCATCACGCGGCTCGCCGTGAGCTCTGACCTGCACCTTGCCACGCCAGCGTCCACGGGGGGCGCTACCGGTCCAGGTCGGCCGGATACCTCTCAGTTCATCGACCGCCAGGTCCTCGGCGGAGCCGACCGTCACCTGCCGGGACGCGGGGTCCAGCCCGATGACGTAACGGGGGCGTCCGTCGGCGGCCGGGATACCCAGGTTCAGGCCCTTGCGCTGACCGATGGTGTAGCGGAACGTGCCCTGATGCTCGCCGAGCCGGCGCCCGTCGGCATCGACGATGACCCCGGGCGCATCCCCCAGCTTCTCGGCCAGGAAGCCTGCGGTGTTGCCATCGGGGATGAAGCAGATGTCGTTGGAGTCGGGCTTGTCGGCCACCGCCAGGCCGAGTCCGGCAGCCTCGGCACGCACCTGTGACTTCAGTGAGTCGCCCAGGGGGAACAGCGAATGGGCGAGCTGGTACTGGTCGAGCACCCCCAGCACATAGGACTGATCCTTGCCCGGATCGCGCGAGCGCCACAGCTCGAGCCCGTGATCCCCGTCGATCAGCCGGGCGTAATGACCGGTGGCGACCGCGTCGTAGCCCAGCGCAAGACCCTTGGCGAGCAGTGCCGCGAACTTGATCCGCTCATTGCACCGAAGGCACGGGTTGGGCGTGCGTCCGGCGGCGTACTCGTCCAGAAAATCGCCGATCACATCGTCGGCGAAGCGCTCCGAAAAATCCCAGACATAGAAATCGATACCCAGCCTGTCGGCAACCCGGCGGGCGTCATGCACATCGGCCAGCGAACAGCACCCACGCGAGCCGACCCGCTGGGCGAGCGGGGTGCGCGACAACGCCAGATGCACACCGGTGACCTGGTGGCCGGCGGCGATCAGCCTCGCGGTGGCAACCGACGAATCGACGCCACCCGACATGGCCGACAACACCCGCATCTGATATCTCCTTCGCTGCTTCGCTTTACGCCTCAACCAGTCTAGGTTCGGTCGCAATCCGCCGCTCAGCGCGGCACCCGGCGGGCCCCGGCGACAGCAGCGGGCAGCTCGGCGATCAGCCGATCTACATCGGCTTGCGTCGTCGTCCAGCCGAGGCTGATGCGAACCCCTTCGCGGGCGGCCCGGTCATCTCGTCCCATGGCCAGCAGCACCTCACTGGGGCCATGGACGCCGGCCCGGCACGCCGAGCCCGTGGAGCACCAGATCTGCTGCTGGTCGAGCAAGAACGTGACATCGTCGGCAGAGGCGCCCGCGAAACCGATATTGATGATCGCAGGAGACGCCGGTCCAGTCCCGTTCAGCCGGGCGCCGGGAATCTGCTGGGCAGCTGCGACGATCTGCGCTTTCAGCCCGGCCAGCCGCTCGCTCTCCTGCGACCGCCCGTCGACCGTCTGGCGCGCGGCCGCTGCGAAGCCCACCGCAAGCACCGTGGGTTGAGTCCCCGAACGGATCCCACCCTCCTGCTTGCCGCCCAGCCCGTAGGGCGGCAGTGAAAGCCCCCGGCGCACCAGCAGGGCTCCGATACCGACCGGACCACCGATCTTGTGTGCCGACACCGACAGCAGGTCGGCGTCCAGCTCGGCGAAATTCACCGGGTAGTGACCGAAGGCCTGCACCGCGTCGGTATGGAACCAGCCGCCCGCTCGGTGCGTAACTTCGGCAATGTCGGCCACCGGTTGGACGGTGCCGACCTCGTTGTTCACCAGCATCACGCTGACCAATCCGACCGGGCCGGCCGGGTGGCCGGCCAGCAACCGGATCGCGTCATCAATGATCACGTGGCCACCCTCGTCCAACCCGGTCTGCTGCACCCGCGGCCCCAGCAGGGCCTGGGCCGACTGGACGGCAGGATGCTCGAGCCCGCTGATCACGATTCCGGGTCGATCAGCCGCCCAGCGGGTCGCCGACCCCCATACCGCTGCTGCGTCCGCTTCGCTGCCGCCGGAGGTGAAGACCACCTCGTCGGGCCGTGCGCCCAGTAAAGCGGCCAGTTCCTCGCGAGCGTCCTCGAGCAGCGCCCGCGCTGCGCGTCCGGCCCCGTGCAGCGCGGCCGGGTTTCCGACCAGATCTGCGTGGGCGGCGAGCGCATCGCGACTCACCGGACGCA